>Ga0315914_1001214_pt1 | contig 37610 bp, 18 predicted proteins | sample MpolenodulesMG_FD_203920 | JGI IMG/M metagenome (GOLD analysis project Ga0315914, IMG submission 203920) | Medicago polymorpha root nodule microbial communities from Los Angeles, California, United States - elongated nodules | ecosystem: Host-associated > Plants > Roots > Nodule | place: USA...
TTATGGAGTTACCTCTGCTAGTAATTCTGGATCTGAAATTGTCTGCTCCTCGTCAACTTCCACTCCATCGAGCTTCAGCTAACAAATTACAGCGCAACATTACTCGGTGTTAGGCAAGAAGAAACAACAAACAATATAAAAGTAAAGAAAGTGATGGAAAGCCTGTTGTGACACATTTAATTTATTTGTTTCTAAGATCAAATGAAAAATTTCCTCATCACAGATCACAAGTATATCAATCATCACCATTGAACTTTACATATGTTCAAACTTTGCAGAGATTTCTGCTACCGTAACTATGCATCATCAATTTGAATCTTGGCATTGAAATATGCTTACCATGTAAATCGCTCTTGACAAAGGTTTGCTAAGTGTACGATATGCATCAATCACTCTTGCAGATTGTTCAGCAGCATAATCTCTTTCTTCCTAACCAATTGAAGTAAACAAACAAATTTTGTTAGTCTCTCTGAAAACACATCAACACATTCAACCTTACTACCTTCTTTGCCCCAAATCTTCGAAACAAAAAGAGTAAAAAGATATATGACAAAGACATCGAGAGCATGAAATAAAAAGAAGAACGGATATCCCCTAAGAAGACAAACCTGAGATTTTGAATGCACCAAATCAGGATGTAGTTTCTTTTGCCACTCCTTGTACTTCCCCTCCAAATCAATACCCTCTACGTCATACTTCCTCTCCCTGTTTTAAATTTAAAAGAAAGAAATTTACTTTTCAGTTTCTCTACTTATATATAATACTATTCAAGACAATAACAAATCTATAGATTTCTTTTCCTCCATCCCATCAACTTAAAACCATATATTGAAAGTCCAGCAATGGAACTCGAGTCAGAAATATAAAGGCACGCGATTATGACATATAAGAGAATACAATTTCTAGTAAACCACCAAATTTGTCCTTGATTCTGTAGGACGATCTCAAATTGGTCCTTGAGATTATAAGCATTTCAAAAGATCCCTGACTCTGTCAAATTGTAGTCATGTTAGTCCTTCATTAATAATGTTAGGGACTAAATTATAGGGATCAATTTTACAATTTAATAGAGTCGAAGACCTTCTTGAAATATTCACATATTTGAGAGTGCTCAACAAAGTTAAGGACTAGTTTGATCGTTTACTTATACAATTTCCTCTTACAGCTTGATGAAACACATTGCATAAACATAAACATATATAACAACCTTGAAAACAAAGAAATTAACAAACATGAATTTCAGATAAATTATTAAGTTTCACCTTCCTAAGTAAAGCATTATGAGCTTCGAATCAACAAATTACAACAAACCCATTATTCATCAACCAATAAAAATCAAAACTTTGTTTACAATTTCAACAAAAAGAATAAAATCCTCGAAACTTACAATCCAAAAATATCGAAATAGTCATTTGAATGATCAACAGGTTGAATGCAACGACACGATTGACAGAACAGAAAAGGTGCTGATTGAGGAACAGCATGACAATTCCAGCATGTGGGTTGAAATTTCTGCGCAGGTTCAGAACAGAAGCTTTTTCTGCAAAATCTTAGAGACCCAGGTGAAGAATAATCGTAATTATGATATAGATGATATGGTGCAAAGGGTGGTGATGGAGATAGACATTGAGGAATTGAAGTTAAGGTTCGAGTTCGAGTTCGTGTGAAGTTGAGGAAGATTGAAAGAGGTTTGGAGAGAAATTTCTTTATCATTGTGGAAGAAGTCCTGAAATTTGGGAGGGTGAAGAACACTTGGTTTATTAGGTTGGTATCTGATACTTGTACGATGATAGTTAGTGCGACGTGTTTGATTCACAGGTTTTTTTTTTGCCCCTTAAGTTCACCCCTCTTTGCAAAACCATGACTCCTTTTGATTTTGATTCAATCAAAACTGATGTGAAACTTAAGAGGGCAAAAGTGGTCTTTTCAAACTTGGAAGGCCAAAATTGCAAATTTGTGCAATTTGGGGGGCCAAAAGTGCATTTTGTAAAGTAGTTTAATGATTAAAAATGTACCCTTTTTTTTGTCAAATAGCTTAGTGGCTAGAATTCACTTTTTTCAAAGTGAATAAATGGGGTGTCTGAGGCTCGAACCCCTATCTCTGCATATAACCAGGGTCGGTGCTAAGATTTTTAGTGCCCTGGGCGAATTAATAAAATTATGTCATTTTAATTATTTGAATTCTTTCTTCTTGCATTTTTTATTGCAAAAGATTCATTCATAATCAAAGTTCTTTAAAATCATATTTTCAATATAATTAATCAAAGCAATTTATAAAGAAATATATCTATGTAATACTAACTACTACTTAAATAAAAATAATAATTTTGGTGCCCTTATGAAAATGGTGCCCTGGGCTCCCGCCTCTCGAGCCCACCCTCAGGGCCACCCCTGCATATAACAATGCATGTCCCTGCCAACTAAACTATGCTCACGGGGACAAAATTGACCTTTTTAAAGTTAAAATATATGAAATCATATATCGTTAACATTTGGATGAGTTGATTAAAAATTTACACAATTCAAGTGTTTTAATTGAATTGAATTCATCTTTCTATTTATTTATTTATTTGAATATTTTTGTTTGAATAAAGTAATAAAAAAATTATTGTTAACATTTTTGGTTTATTTTATAATTTAAAAAATAAATAAACTGATCAATTTGCAATTTTTAAAGATTTTGAGATGTCAAATTGTAGTTTTTGAAAGAAAAAAAATTGGAGTGAACTTGCAGTTTTCGACAATTTACAAAAATATGGGAACCAAGCAAAATTTCAAAAATTTGTAAGAACCAATTTAACATTCACAAAATATAAAGTAAAAAAATAAATTAAAATTCCCTAAATTTGGCTTGACCAAAATACATCATACATTTTCATTATTTTAAAAAACTATTCAAAGTAATGATCTAAACAATGTAATTTATCTCAAAATATTCTTTCATTCAAACATACTCGTTAAATAAGTTTTTGATTCTCCCTTTAAAAAAATGTTTTTGATTCTTATAAAATGTTTTTGTTATTACTCTGGTTTCGAATATAAGAAGAAAAAAAATGTCAAACAAAGTAGATCTATCTACTTAAATTTTTTAACCAAATGCATTTACTGTGTTTCATTTTTTTTCTTCTTCTTATATTTGAGAGAGAAGGGAGTACCATTTTTGGTCCCACGTTTAAGCTAACTCCTTCCAACTCTTAAACAAACTTGAATGTAAAAATGATATCTTTAAATCCGTGTAACTCTAAACTCTAAATCATGAACTTGGTTAAGATGGTGGTATGTAAGTTTTTGAGTTACCCTGGAATGGAATTGAAGTGATAACCTGCAACCATGCAAGACGAGAGGAGTAGATATATAGTGTGGATTATGAACAATTATATTTAAATTATGGCAATTATTAGAATTATTAAAGTGATAACTTTTTAGTATATGCCACAACATTCTTATGATGTTATGGTGCTTTTGGCGTCGGCGAAACAATAAGGTGTGGTATGGAGAAATGAAGGAGGAACGGATTGCGGTACAGTTTGCGCGTGAGGTGCTGCTGCAATGGTGGTTATCGAGATCAAAGGAAGAACAGCAAATGCAACATCAGATTCATCATGTACGGCGTTGGCAGCCACCAGATGAAGAGTAAGTCAAATGCAACATCGATGCAACACTGTTTAGGGACCAAGATTGTTTTGGCGTTGGTATGTGTCTAAGGAATTCTCGAGGCTATTTTATTAAAGCTTTAATTAAGAGGTATGACAGTGTTCCTCCTCCTTTAGACGCATAGGCATTGGACTTAAGAGATACTATTTCATGACTTAGTCAATAAGGTTTATCAAAAGTGCATGTTGAACTAGATTGTAAGCTAGTTGTAGACAACATTATTGATAGATCGAATAATCATTCTGAATTTGGCAACATTATGGCTACATGTAGAGCTATGTTACAACAAAATTCAAATTTTACAATATGTTTTGTAAGAAGACAAGCAAATTATGTCGCTTATAGTTTAGCAAGGACATCAAAGTTGTATGCTCGTCATCAAATCTTCGATTTATTTCCAGCTTGTATCACTACTGTTGTGATGAATGAAATAATATGAATTACTTTTTTGTCGGAAAAAAACATAAATTTTCCTTTGGTATTATAAATTTTCCAGACTCGAGCCATTTCTCAAAAAAAAAAAAAAAAACTCAGAAGTCCATGTTTATGTTGTAGCTAATCATCTCAAAAATTGTGTCAAATAATGGGTTATGGACCAGGGTAACTTCTATACAATGACAATATACGCCGAGAAATGAACTAATTAGAAATTTATTTAAGAAGTTTTGGACAAATTTACTACTACGATGAGATGTCAATAATTAGTAGTAGTCATATTCTTGTCAACAACGATCTAAATTAATTGTATCTAATTTAGATCGTTGTTGACAAGAATAGGAATACTACTACGGATCTTTGACATCTCATTGTCACTGATCATATTACTTTGAGAATTGAATTTTACACAAATTTTATACTCATAATCTCTTCTAAAAATGGGCACATACACATTTAAAAGCTATTATAAAAAATATTACAACGAATATTTCCACGCACAAATTTGTAGTTCTTATTTATAACTTTATGAGGCATTGTAAAGATAAATTGACAAACACTGAGATAGTCTACAAAGATTACATGGTTGTTAGAAAAATAAATGGAAAAAGTGATTTGTGAGTATCCTTGTGCATAACTGCGGAGACTAGTCTTTGAAGGTAAGTAAAATCCATTAAAAAGGTTGACCGCTCTCAATAGACGATTTATCTTACACCACGTGATCAGACTCCCGGCTAAATGGTCAAAGAACTCAAATATCTACCGGTTGTGACACATTATATCCGTTAAAAAGGAGAACCTTGTATGAGTATATTTCACTACTGAACCATTATTCAAGAAATCCTCGCCTATGGTGTACAAAACGTGTATTAACTATTAAGCTACAGAGATTTGTGGTTACATGCTGACAATATGCCACAAAATACCATATCTTCTTTACTCTCCGCTTAACCATTAACGTCTATCCATTTGGTTAATGCAGAAAACCGAAGCATATATATTTTTTATACCCACTCAACTTCTTTTGTACATTTGAAGACATACCTCGAGTCACAATGGTGTTGGTATTTTTCTGCCTTCTTGACTTGACTTTGTCATCCGAAGACATGTCTTGGACCAAATCAGTGTTTGGTTGCTTGTTTTGGCATGTTGTTTGGACCATAATCGCTCCACTGTCCGGAGAATATGAACCAACCTGGCTTGCCTCAGTAGGTCCTGCAAGACACTGCTCTGATAGAGTTGGAATCACTTTGTTAGAATTTATTTCCTTTAAGTTTGGATCTATTCCTGAATACCTGAAGGAGCCATAAAAGTAAAACAAAAAAGAATGAGAACTCCATCTAAATATATAACATCAATGATCAACAACATTGAGTACTAATTTGCTTATTTCGAAACTAGCCATATGGGACGAAAAATATTTGTCTTTAAGGTGTAGTTACACCTCAAGTGGCAGAGTTCAAAATTTACAAATGTAACCTTTAGACATTCTTAGGATAAGTAGCACAATCACCTTAAGTTTTTTGTCGAAGGTGCTTCTTGTGAAGTTCCCTCCAATATATCTTTATTTGGTACCTCAACTCTACCCTCATTTTTATCACAAGGTTTAACAATATTTGTCGAATATGAATCAACTCTGTCTATTTTTTCCATGCAAGGGGACCCTTCTTTGGCAAAGCTGCTCGAGGCTATCTCAGAATGTAATCGATATTCTCTAATCATTGAAATGGCCCTATCTAATGTTTCTATAGCCTGTTTGACATCTGAGCTGATAGATACACTTCTCGATCCTTTTTGTACAATTGCACCAACTTCCTCATTTGAAATGCCAGATACTTTCTCATCATCCTCCACACTTTGTATAATCTCTTCCTCGCCTAATTCTACAATCTCACCCAATGCTTTGCTATTTTCTCGTACTGGTGCATCTATTGTCAGTGGCATGACATTATTTGAACATTGACTTATTTTATCCTCTTTAGAAGTATCTTTTTCTACACCCGACTTACTTTCAACAAGGTATTCAGCAGGGTGAATTCTTGCATCTTGCTGGAGCTCTCCGCTATTCACAACCTCTGATGCACTAGTAGTCGTGCTATATAGAGCCTCACGAATTCTAGCATACAATGGATCCCCCAAGGCCTTGCTGAATTCTTCTTTATCACTGCTCATCACAGAAGCCACAACCTATAATATTATCAGGGTTGGTTAATGTCAAAAGATGATATGAAAAAGTACCAAACAGTAATGTGATGTTCACTTTCATTCGAGCATGATTGAAATAGGCTTAGTTCGCAAAGCCAGAGTAAATACTCAAAGTTGGTGTAATGATCAAAGAATCCATGCTAATTAGCATGATGAAGACAAGCCTAGTACGTATATGACTTTCATTTAAATAAAGTAAAATGGAGTATGAGAGATATAAGTTTGGCAGGAGGAAAACAAAATGTAACTTAGAAGTGAAAATTGGAAAGCTTAACATACAACTTACAAGTCTCATGGTTTAAGTATCTTAGGTATATATAGAAAATGACATGAAGGTAGAGGGAGATGTAAATCATAAGATTCAAATAGAGTGGATGAAATGGACAAATGCTTCTGGAATAACCTGTGGTTGAAATTTACCATTCAAGCTTAAATGGAGAGTTTAAGTGCATAGTTATAAGACCCACAATGTTGTATCTGACTAAATGTTAATCAAGTAGTCAGGCTCATATGGGTTAACGAGCCTCAGTTGACGAACAGATTGACAACATCCGATTTGGAATCTTGGCTGGAACAATGCTTGGTCAGACTTAACTTACCTTTAGGATGAACTCCGGATTACCTGGGGCCCTTTTCCCCTAGGAACTGGAGGGTTAAGATCAAAACAAACATGTGACTAAATGTTGGGTTCTAAAGAGCCAACAAGAAAGTAAGACGAATATTTACATAGAGATGAGAATGATATGACAGATGAATGGTCCCACAACATTGAAATGAACCAATTGCGGAAAATATGGTAAAATCTTGTTTAAGATGGTTTAGGTATGTATGGATAAAATCTTAAGAATCACTGATAAGGAAGGTAAACTTGATAGACAATCGCCGTAAAAAATGCTTTGGTTGTTTCTGTTATTAATGTGTTCTGAATTTTTTGATTTGCTGATTTGTTTAAGGAAAATATTTTACCTTATTTTCTTTGTAATCTTTCTTTCCATCTAACAAACAAAAAAACTATTATATTAAAAACAAGTAATCTAATGATAGATAAATAAAGAATCCTTGGGGAGGTAGATGATTTGATTATAGAATATATAGCATAAAATGCACCATTACATTTGCTTTTAATTTTTGTTTTTTCTTATTAAAGATTGAGATTAAATATTAGATGCATCCAGAAATTTATAAATAAAAAATATTGAATGTCAAACAAGTATAGATGAAAAGAATCTGCAACCTTCTGATAAAGTCTGAAACCATTGCCAATGAGCTGCCTTGAAATAAAGTTTATCAAGGATGGAGGAACAAAATCCACCTTTATATCCATATTTGTTATTGTCCTACAAAATTTCAATTATTGAATTAGAATTGTGTATAAAAATTCATTTTCTTTGAGGTACCTTTTCATTTTTCATTGCATGTCGATTACAGTTAATCCATAAAGCCAACTAGTAAAATATTTAAATTCTTTGTTTTTTCCCCTAATGTCGTTATGTTTAAGTACACCTAAAACTCACCGAAAGTAACTTCTTTCTGATGTCACCTTTTGCAAAGCAAAGCCTCCCACCAAATCAACTCTCACGACATCCTTCGCTTCAGGAATTGCGTCATCGTTGAAACCAGAAAGGGTCCCCATGATGCTCTTTGACTCAGGGACCTGAGAGTAAATTAAGCACAGATTCTTGAAAACTTCAATCTAGTCTATAATTAATTCACTAAAATAAAAAAAGCAAGGAAAAGCTCAGATGATTACCGAATTCGTAAGAACAACAATTAAGTCATCTTGAAAGTACTCAAACAGATAATAGTGCACTACAGCTTCCCTCGAAGACAGAGGCCACGAAACCTTCATCCTTTCTTCCAAAATTCAGAGCAAAATCAGAATTTAAAAATGTAAACCTTCAAAACGGGATTGAAAAGTGATAATTTTAGTTAATGCTTGCAGCACAAACCTCACTAGTGATATTTGTTCGCCAATCTGAACCTTCTGTAAACATTCACATGATAAGATTTTGAAAGTAGGAATTGTCGATTGAGGCCACCTAAATGAACATTGTTAAACAGGTGTCAGCTACAAATATCAGTTACATTTTTAGGGCCTGTTTGGATTGACTTATTTGAACTTATCTACTGACATAAGCACTTGTGAGACTGTTTGAGAGAATTTATGAAAATAGCTTATGACATGTTCATAAGCAGTTTCCAGCTTATTTTCGTAAGCTCTCAAGGATAGCTTACGAAAACAACTTATAGTCTATATGATTATATGAAAACAGTTTGACTTTATTTTATCGTCTGTTATAAAAATAGTTTATATATAAGCAATTATATGACAAGTATTTCTATAGGCGCTTAATTAAACTGTTTATCCAAAGAGGACCTTATAGTGATAAAGTTACTTAGATTCAAAAGCATTTCCAAGGTATAAAATAACTTTCAGGACAACAGAAAACAATAACAGCAAATCAAATGTATGCATGAAACTATGAAGCACGGACACTCCTTAGATTAGGCGTGTCCCAGTGTCGGACACGTGTCGTGTCCGACACCAACACCTATAATTACAATGAATTATGTCATTTTCTCAAATTATTAGCAGTCTCGGCGTGTCAGTGTCCATGTCGTTTCCGTGTCCGTATCCATCATTCATAGGCATGAAAAAAAAAAAGCTACATTTTTCTCAGCACATTAAAACAAACAAAAATAAAGCGGCTATGTTTTTCTCAGAACATTAAATCAAACAAAAATAAAGCAGCTATGTTTTTTCTTTTATATTATGTGTTACAACTTTGAACCTTATGCATAAATAATAACGACAAAAATGTTAAAGGCAACAAAATAATTCTCACCATTTTTTGTAAAGAGAAGTCTGCCATGAGATACATAAACCTGAAAATAATGAAAATAACTCGTTCAACTTTGCGAGTTGATATCAATAATACGGTCTGTAGTTTGTCAATAAAAGGATGATGCTAAATCTCTTCATTGCTCTAATGTGACTTACAAACATCAACAGGTCCATCCACAAAGCCTTCCACTAACATTGTATGAAAGGGAGTTCCCTCCGGTCCTTCACGATACATAACACGGAACTCTTCGCCATCTTGTTTTAACTATTGGATGAAGTAAAATTATCAGCTATGACTAGATGAATTGATTGCAGAAAATCAAGTATTGGCATCCTAAAGCTTAAAGAATCAGGTTACAGGTGTTTTGCATTAGTCCGTTGAATTTTAAACAATAGAGCATTGTTGGACAGAAACCCTAGAGCCAAAAAGGTATGTCAATTGCAAAATCATGATTTCTATGAAAGTAAGTTATCAATTAGACACACAAAACAAAATGGTCCGGGATCTAAACTAATGGAAGATTAAATATATAAGAAACAAAACGGTTTATCAAGAAAACTAAACATTGTGAAACTGCAGAAGCCAGAGAGTGAATAACATACTTTCCAATCATTTTGTGATGTATTAGACCTTCCATGATCATCTGAAGTACTCCTTAACATATCAAGAAAGTTAGATATTTCCGCAGTTTTATGTTCTACGAATTTCTCCTTATATTCTGCACAAAACCAAACATACAATTAGTTAAACAGAGAACACAAAGCTAAGCAACTAAATAATTGTTCCACTGAACTCTTCCTAAATGATTTCAGAACTGTAATCCCTGAATGTATCAAAACCACAAAAAACCACAAAAACATCTCTAAATGCGTCTTTTGTTAGTTAACATGGTCCTAGAATGCGTCTTTTATAGTTAGTTTGGTTCTCAAACGTGTCTTCTAACCATATGATTCAGTTTGGTCCATAAATTACTAACAGAAGACAACTCAGGAACAATTCTGCAATTTCGATACATTCAGGAATTATAGCGACAACACCTCACACATTTAGGCACCAAAATAAATAAATAAAAGAATGTTACCACACCTTCATCTTCTAGTTCTGATGAAGGTAGGAGTTGACTTTTGACATGCTTTTTGAGTATCTCAACATCTGTAAGATCAGGTGAGGAAAGGGTCTTATCTAGCCTCTCCCTATATTGCACAATCTTTCGTTTCTTCTCCATCTTCGTACCTCTTTGGGAAGCCCTTTCTCAAAATGTCATATCAGGCATAGGTGCCAACCATTCATAGGATTCTTCCCACACTTATCCTAAATTTAACACAACAGAAATCCAATATGGTTAAACAAGATTAACAAATCAGGTATAGTTCTCATCAGTCATCACATCATTCACGATTAGTAAAATACAAAAAATTGCTCGTGTTTAATTGGCCAAAATCTCCGTTGCATGAACACTTATGATTGAAGGCGTATCCCAGTGTCCGACACCAACAAGACACCGACACTTGTGATTACATTTAATTACGTCATTTTTCAAATTTTGATCAATGTCAACGTGTCCGTGTCAGTGTCCAATGTTTGTGTCCGTGCTTCATAGGCACGGAAATCACATAAGGCTTCTTTCTATTGACCTAAGCAAGGATCACTAATAGTCATTGGTAAAACCAAAAACAAAGAAAAATCATTACACACACCAAACTGAAAGCTCAACAGGTTTGAGTTAAGAATTAACAAAAATATTAGCCTAGCAACTAATTTACTAACATTTGTCAATCCAAATAATAATAAATAATAACACACCCATTTGAATTACATCTGTTACACCAACAAATATAACATAGTATTAACCTATGAACTATGAACTATGAAGGACGCACACTACTTGGATTAGGCATGTCTACTACGTGTCCAGCAGTGACACATATAATTACACTGAATTATGTGATTTTCTCAAATTACCAGCTGTGTCGACGTGTCAGTATCCGCGCTTGATAGGTGTTAACATATGATGAAAGCTAAAAAAGCAAACATTGAATAAGTCTCCAAAACAAAAACCACCAAATACTAGTCTTAAAGTCAACATGCATGAGAATCAGAGATTAAAGGAACTGAAAAAAAAATCAAATCCAATACCAAAACAGGAAACAGAAGCTAACAAGATGAAAAAAATTGATTAAAATCTAACAGAAACATGAAAAGAAACTTTTACTTTGTGAGTAGTAGTGAAATGTTCTGAAAAGAAGAAGAAGAACCCAGAGAATGAGAAAAAGGAAGATCTAAAACGGTGATGAAAGAAATATTCTGTGGAGATTCAGGTGATGTGATATAGCACCAAATCGGATAGAAAACAAAAAAGGGTATGTGACTTATGTTGGGTCCAGACAAGAAACTAAAGTAAGGTCGAACACCAGGACAGACTTTTTCTTGGGAACTTGTTTTCGTCGACCTCCCCTTGTCTTAGTTTACTAGGTACGAGTTATAATAATATTCAAAACAAAATATATAGCACCCATAGAAAAATGTAAATTAGTTTTTTGATCTTTAAAAAGAAATGATAAATCTTACATTAGATAAATGGTATTTTATAAATGACATATTAAAAACTTTAAAAAATTAATTTTTTTTCCTTTTTGCATCAAAAGAAAAAATTTGTTTTGCTTTGACTACCCTATGTAAATATTTGTTTCCCTTAAAACTCAAGACAGAAAGTCAGCTATGTTTATAGTGTTTTTTTCCTTAAAATTAAATTTTATATATAGAATTTTTTAATATGCTTCCCACCGGTGGCTGCATCCCCTGGTTTTTTAAATTTCCACTCAATAATATAGTTGTTTATATATCTGCACATTCTTAAATTGTATTCATGCACCTCCTAAGACTCTCACATTAAACTTTGTTAACACACTCTATTTTTTAGGTCTTAAACATTGATGATGTTGTTATAGATGGCTGTTATACCTTATTGCTTTTACATGTTGACTTTGTTATTTTTATTTAATATTTGTAATGTAACTACATTTTTTAATTAATATAGGTAATTGGTGTTTCATTGTGATGTTTTTTTTCAACAAAACGTAAAAAGAACACGGGGAATTAACTAGACTCGAATAACCACTACTAGAAAAACAAAATTAGGGAGGAAAATTAATGACGGAAAAAATAAAATTCATCTCAAATTACCTGGTCGCAACATTTAGTGACGAAATTAGAGAGGAATTTCATGTTTTCTCACTCTAAATTTTCCTCACTAATTTTTGTTTTTTAGTAGTGAACTTATTTGTAACCCTTAATTAATTAATTAAGCCACATTATCATTTAGCTGCTTGTTAAATTCAATCCTATAAAATTTATAGGGTTAACTAAGTTTTTCGTTTTTAAAAATATTGTGAATTTTGATTTTAGTTTCTAAAAAAAATAAAACGAAATGTTTTTTGTTTCATTTTTTGTTTCTAATAGAATAATTTTGACACGTCTTTGACATTTCTTAAGTATAAAACGGACATATATATATATGAATATATGTTACAACAAAATTTGGTAAGACACGAGACATATATCTTCACACATAGAGACATAATTGAAGTTTTAAAATTTTGCATCCCCTAAGCTAGGGTCCTGGCTGCACCACTGCTTCCCACATTGGATGATTTTGTGGTTATTTTTTTTATTTTTTTTAAGAACGAAATAAGAATGGTAATTTGACTCAAGTTTGTTGGACATCCGCTACTCTGTATGGGAGTTTAGCTGTAATTTATTTTACTGTTTTGTTTGTGCTCTTTCTTTAAGGATTATGTGACCTTGTAAATATTTGTCGGTGGTTCTCCTTTTGCACACCTTGTGCAGGATGCATCACCATGGTTATATGGAAATCTCATTTTGATTTGTTCAAAAAAAAGTTTGTTGGACATCCGCAAAATTACCTACAATAGATTGGGTAAATACTCGAATTTGAGTTTGCACTTGACCTCGGATATTTACTCACAAAATTATGGGTGTGGGTCCGCATCTATATAATATTATATACAATTTAAATGTATATACCCTTAAAGTTAATTAATTGTAAATATTTTTATAATTATTTAAACCTAAATCTTTTTTTAGAAGTGTTTAAACTTACACATAAACAATTGTTGTTGGTGCATCTTTCTCATAAGCTACTGATCAACATCTCTTCTTCAAAATTGAACCAATGCAATAGAAAAACCACAAAATTTTTTTGCGTCCATTTTTTGTTGGTGTCTTGTTTTTATCCTTAATCAAGTATGGATACATACGACTTCAAATATGAATTGTTGAATCATCTCTAAATTATTTGTTAATTGTTATGTTTTTTTATTGTTTTATTGTCCTTTAGGATTTTAAGTTTGGGTAACAGACGCGAATACAGACACATAGATGTCCATGGATCATGCTTCAGGCGCCTCCAATGTATTTTCCTGCGTGTAAATGATCGTTTATACGTCTTTTTGGGTGTTTGCTTCCAATATAAGATGTCTTTGACTTGGGAACAAAATTCCTCCTTTTGTAATGTCTTGTGAGGCTTCTTGAATCTTTATTCATGATCTTCCCAAAGTCTTCAAATGTCTCGCTTTGCCAATTTGCTTGATTTCTTCACGAGTTACATCAAAACACCCTAGAATTGCTATGTTTTGGGATCAAGTAGAATTACATGACTCAAATATAGTAAACTTACAAATGTCCCAAAAATCATAGGCAATTGCTCTAATACTCCTCTATTCTGGATGAAAAACCTACTGAAAATGACTAAAAAACATGTTAAGAATAACGGAAGATGCACTGTCATCAGTGTGGTTCATTATCTATTGTGTTATTGGTTCGGGATGCATGACCTGAATTGTGTGCCTTGAACAAATTTTATGTTCATGACTTTGCTCCATGTTAGTGGTAGACATAAGACTTGTCCATACAATCCATTTTGAATCATTCATCACAAATTTATTGGATTCACTGAAAGTCCTTGTGACTCATTTTCTTGCATTCATTAAATGTAGCTTTTTGAGGACTTTTGTTTAAGGACAAACAAAGCTCTAAGTTGGGGAGAGTTGATAAGTGTTAAAGTACTATCATTTTTCAAAGCAGTTATCGACTTGTTTTGCAAGAAATCAATTATAAAACCCCCCCAATTTAATACAAATATCGTTTATATTAGTTTTATATGTCATAAATATATTACGTCCCGTTTCTATACACTTGTAAAAGTTTAAGACAATGATTGCACCAATGCAGAGAAATCGAAGGCAAGTGTAACACCCTAAACCCTTAAAGCGATAAATCACGCAAATAATACAATCATACAAAGGATTTAGATGCTACTTCTTCAATTAATCTAAACATGCATAATTAATTTTTCAAAACTCGCAGCGGAATAGTATCATAACCACTCATCAACAGATAATAAAATCTCCAAAATAGCCATGTCAAATGTATCATAATACATCACCAAATATAAATCTCAAATCTCAACATGTTGAGTGATAGTCTCATCAAAACATGAAATTTAAATGATAAAAGACTGACATCCTAATCAGAGCCCTAAACTAAGACTTCAAAGACAAGAGACGAGGTAGCTCCAAAGCTAGTCCTCAAGCATACTCACAAGCAAAGGCAAATCAATTAATCCTGCAAACCGTCTACCCATTCATACAAATAGGCATGCGGTCAACTAAACGACCACTGAGGTTAGATAACATTTTACAAATAAAATATAATCTAATGAAAGTAAAACGACATATTTATTCTCAAATGATTAATAACACTTAATTAAACCATTCACAACGAATTCAACATCATTATTAAACAACAAGCATACAAGCACAAATTCACATCTTCGCATACTCACTAAATTTCATCAAGTTTCACCAATGCACATAACCACCGAGCATATAGTCAGTTTATGACACGTTTCACTAAATATCAAATGTATGAAATCCGCTCTAGACACGACCCTATATGCATGTGGTATCAATCTTCGTCACTTGATACAACTGTATCATAATCACCGTCACTGGATCCAAAGTATCCTAATCAACGTCACTGGATACAAAGTAGGGGTAGATGTCTGTGTAGATTGTGCTTGTGAAGAAGATCGTGATGATTGTGATGACGCAAAAGTACCATTATTGGTGGATCGAGCCATTACTTTCAAAGCTTTACCACTGCACAGACAAAAGTATTTCTAGAAAAAGTTTAACCAAAAACAGTTATAAATTTCCAGAAAAACGGTTTTCAACAGAACGCTTATAAAATAATTTGAAAAGTTATGGAAGTTACTTCCAAAAATTGCACAAACAGGGTCCCACTGGGCATGCCAATTTGTTTACCGATGTTTTTCGTAAACAAGAAGACTAGTTTTGATTATTACAAGCAGGATCAAACCAAAAATCCTAGGACATGTTGTGCAATCTTTCTCTAGAAAATGTATGAATGTTCACCAAGTTCATAGAGATGGAGTTTTGTAAGAATAATATATGTCTCTCGACAGGGAAAAACGCAATAAATGCAAGTAAAAAGACTTAAAAGTTTAAAATGCAAAAACTTAAAGAAAAGGTAAATTGCACTGCATTAATGTAAAGGTAGTTCGACAAAACAAATTACATGCATTATGTATGACTCTTTTCTCTAGACGCTGGTACTCCGAGTGCTAGAATTCTATAAGTGATTTGCGACCTATTTCTCATATGAAAAACTACTATTTATACACAGTGAAAATAACTGAAATGCTATACTTTCACGTTCTTCCATCGAAAACCGTCTGTCCCCCACGTCTTCAATGAAGAAACAACTGCTTTTGAATTTGAATTTTTCCTTATTCGATAGCAACTGCTTGACTTCGACCAACTTACGTCATGTCGAACTTCAAGGCTTACTTTACTCTTCCAAACACTAAGTCCATATCATCTCGAAATCCTCATGCTAAAGATAATGACTCTAATTCCTGAAAGAACAAAAGTTAACACATGTTGACTGCATTAATTGAGTTTGTCGAAATTACAGGCTAACAACAAGTCATTTGTAAACTCAATCGATTGTAAACCCAAAATAGAATAGAGAGAACGAGGGTAGAGAGTGGCTGGAGTAAATGGAGGGCCAAGGATGCTTGGAACTCCAAGATTCAATAATTCTCTTATGTTAGTCATGCGACACATGGATAACTAAACTCTCTCTTGTGCTGGGATTGGATGTAAATAGATAGGAATCTTTGCAATACTCTTACTCTAGATGGTTGTATATGATTTATGTTCTCAATATAATTTTAGTCTAAATCTGTTTTTAATGCTTTGTCGCCGATGTAGTGTGCCACATTTGATCTTTTGATTTAGTCTAAAGGACATGATTTAAATTATGTATATCACATGAGAGATCACATGTAGGTCTATATTCATGTATAACTTTTCAAGCATATGCCATAGAAACAATCAACTATTTTGTCACCGAGCATCGAAGTCAGTTGTTTCTATGTTATTTCACGTCGTTAACCTTAGTATTGAGACCTACGTTGAGGAAAGGGTGAAGTTATATCTGAGACACAAAATGTACACAATCGATTAAGAGTAACCATACGAGGAAAAATTATTGAAATTCAAAAGAAGTTTCTATGTTATTTTATTGTTGCTTTTAGATTTTTAATTTTTTTTAACAGAAGCTCTTACTTTAAAAAATGTTGCTGTCTATCATTCATATTTTTTAAATATATATTTTTCAGCAAAAAAATTATTTTTATTTAAAAAAATAGAAGCTTATCAATATTTTAAAAACACATTGATAAAAAATATTTTAACACATAATTTCTATGGCGGGACGCCTTTTTCATAGTAGACCAAAACTTAAAAATCAGCCAAACCCAACAACAAGTGAGAAAATAAATATGAGTTGAGTTTTAAAGCATTTATATTTACATGCCTTCTTTTTCTCACAATGAATATGCCTTGATTATACAATAAAAAATGTAAAATTATATTGTATGTAACACCTTATCTTACTTATTACTAATATGAATAACATTGCTAACAAAATGTGTCAACCCTAATTCTACCTATTTTGGCGCCTTGCTGTTGCTATTCTTTGGGAAATTTTGGGAATTCTACTTTCTTGGGAAGGCTGTGCCGTGATTTTTTTTTTTTGGGTAACGTAGTTATTGCTATCACAATTCACAAGACAATGATACAAATTCTACGGTCTATACCTTTCTGATTATTTACAAAACATTCATTAAATGGCGGTTATTGTCTTCAAAAATCCCTCAACTATTGGTTTCCAGAACGTTTTTCAATACCTCTCATTTTTCCAAGGGTTTATGCTTACATATCAAAGGTTTCTGCCATCTATATATTCATACTTTCAAGTATGGAATCTGCATGTCGTTTCCAGTTATGGCTCACCACCACAACTTTCAGGCAATGCTTTCCTACCACATGTTAATCGGTTAATATTCATACTCTTATTGTTCTTAGTTTCTTTTTGTTTCATTTTATGAGTATGTCAGACCAATTGAATTCCCCTGTTTTTCTATTTTCGGCTCTTATTCATTTAACCAACGTTTTTTGCAGCGCCTTTGATCCCCAACCCAGCTACTGATATGGAGAGGAAGATCAACGACCTTCGTTTGAAATATCGGACATACATGGTTGAGATGGATGTGGAATACGTGGGTGGTCCACCTAATATATTAGTGCAGTTTTATTTTCATAACTGTTATGTGTTTAATTTTTAAACTATTCATGATGACTTTGTTTACTCAGGGATCTATAATGCTGCCAATGATGTTTGCGCATGACTTCGGGGACCAGATACATCAATATATAACCCTGATTGATCCAAACAACAATCGTTTTGAGGTATTGGTTGAAAGAAATAACCAGGGAATTTATCTGACTAAGGGGTGGCATGCTATTCGTGATTTCTATAAGGTCCAGTTTGGTTCGTGGATTACCATCATCTTTAAGGGAGACTCCAGCTTCGACGTTAGAATAAAAAACAGGTTTCTAAACACAATTAACGCATTTGGTCTTCCAAACCACAAGCTCACATTAAAGGTGGGAGTTCCTGTTATGTTATTGAGGAACCTTGACATTACTGCTGGTCTATGCAACGGAACACGTTTGGTAATCACTAGAATGGGGAGCTATGTTTTAGAAGGAAGAGTAATATCAGGAAGCAGTATTGGCGACATGGTTTATGTCCCGCGACTATCACTACAACCTTCAGACACCAGAATACCATTCAAATTTCAACGAAGGCAAATCCCTATTACGGTTTGTTTTGGTATGACAATTAACAAAAGTCAAGGTCAATCACTAAAACATGTTGGGATCTATCTGCCACAATCAGTTTTCTCTCACGGCCAATTATACGTTGCAATTTCAAGAGTCACATCAAGGAAGGGTTTGAAAATTCTCATAACTGATGAAAACGGCGACACCACTAACAACACTACCAATGTTGTATACAAAGAAGTATTCCAAAATGTGTAACCACTATATTCAAACAACATGGTGACATTTTCATGATAACACATATTAGACATTGTTCCTGTATTTGTTAATAACAGCTCTTATGGACTAATGTGTCACTTTTCTTTATAAACAGTAGCAAAAATTTAATCTGATTCCGTATTGTTTTCATTTTAATTCATACCATATATGCCCTGTGCGGAAGCACGGGTAGGAGATCTAGTTTACTCTAATAGGAATAGCTCGCAAGGGTTGATTAATATCTCTATCTCCACTTTCTAGTTTCCAATCAAAGAAATTAATCAATGATCCTAACATCATATGTATCATTTTAGTAGCAAGTGGCATGCCAGGACATATTCTTCTCCCACCACCAAATGGTGTCAACTGAAAATTTTGACCATTGAAATTAATTTCTGACCCCAAAAACCTCTCAGGCAAAAATGAATTTGGATTATCCCAAATATTAGGGTTTCTTCCTATGGCCCATTCATTTATTACGACTTGTGCACCTTGAGGGATAGTGTATCCATGAATTTTAACATCAACCCTAGCTTTTTTTGGTAGTAAAAGTGGAGCTGATGGGTGCATTCGTAATGTTTCTTTAACTACTGCTTGCAAATATGGGAGTCTAGTAATGTCTGATTCCTCAATTGGATTTCCTATACCAATTATTTGCTGAAGTTCTTCTTTGGCTTTTAACATTGCATGTGGGTTGTGGACCAGTTCTGCCATTCCTCTTTCTATAGCGTAGGAAGTTGTATCCGTCCCCGCAACAAATAAATCCTATTACAAAGTCACAAAATGTAATATAAATATTTAATAATAATATAGAATAGAAGTTTCATGCAAACATAAATTAAAATTAATATTGTTAGTGATTATGAAGATATAATCATAAGTCCTAAATTGCTATTAATAATCTAATATCATGTCTTGACAACTCTAAAGGGTTGATCCAGTGATAAAAAAATAGACGTTGGATCTGCATGTTGTAGGTTCATGCTCCACTAACTCAATAAAGGAAGATACATGTAATTTTGAGAGTACTAAACTCTTTTCTACTCAAATAAGAGCAAATTCATAATGAGTGACCATGTATGTGAACACATTTTTATTCTTCAAGGAAAAAAATGAATGAAGTTTAGGATGATGTCAACTAGTCGTTATATATAGTCAAAAGACAACTTTCACTAGCTTAAACAAAGTTATTTTAAAAATAGTAAAATTATCAAACAAATATAAACAAAACAAGGATAGTAAATAAAGTTAAAAATAAAAATAAAATAAAAAAAGATAGAGAGAAAATTTACAAGAAACAAATGTTGAATCTTTGTTGTGTCCATCATTTGGCCATTTTCTTGAGAGATGTTGAGCAAATTATCTAACATGTCACCATTTGTGACATAATTTTCTTCTTCTCTTAACTCCAATCTCTTAGTAATATAGGAATCAAAGATTTGCAACAATTTTTCAGCACAAGTAGATGAAGTTCCCCTGATACCCTGCGGGTCAAACATCCTCAAAATAGGGAAAAAATCAACCAAGTTTGGTGTTCCTATTGCTGTCATAAGACTTTCCACTATATCTTTATACTCATCAGTTTCACCTGCAGAGTTAACAAAATCCATAGAGAAAAAGGTGTTTGACAAAACATTCAACAAAGTCTTAAAAGCAGCTTTTTCAACATCCACTGCTTCACCAACCAAGCTGCTTCTATCAATATCACATAAAAGTTGTTGCAGCTTCTTACACCTAAGTTCACGGCTAGCATCAAGAGTTTTGTTAGAAAACAAATTGTTTTTGCATATTTTTCTTAGGTCTCTCCAAAGATTTGACATTGGCATAAAAGGTAAGCTAAAATGTTCATGACCAAGAACTGCTACAGCTTGAGGAATTGTTCTGTCTGAGATTGAGAGATCATGGGTTTGAAACACTTCTTGTGCTATATTTGGTGATGAAATTACTATGGTTGAAATTTGACCTAGTTTCAAATGCATTATTGGGCCATATATTTTGGAGAATTTGGCTAATGAGTATTGTGGTTTTTTTCCTAATTCAAAAACATTTCGCATAATTGTAAGAAGTGAAGGCCCTGGTGGAAGATTGTACTTTTTTTTTTTGGTTCTACCAATGAGTGAAAGTAAGATTATAGCAATATATGTTAAGAAGAGGAGGAGCATTGTGCTCGCAAAATACATTTCTGGATTCATATTGCTATAGCCTAAAGAGGATATGATATTCATTAGATATTTTGATGCTTGATAATACATGGAACTTTATTGATTTATACAGATTCATTAATCGAAGTCAAAAGCCATAATGCATAGTATGTGAATTTGTCAAAGAGAATGTCAAGTAAGACAGATTTTTGTTGAAGTCAAAAGCCATTAATTTTGCGGCTGGCTGGTTGATGAATATTGAATTCTACGAAGAATGTCAAGTAAGACAGATTTTTGTTGAAAAAAGTGTGTTTAATAAGATTTGACTTTGATGGCGTAAAAAAATAATTGACTTTAATAATACAGGTCATCATGATCAATAATGATACAAATTATTTGTTAACTTGTGTCTTTAGAGCACATGTTAAAGAACCTAAAATGAAAATTTTGTCTAAGAAATTGTGTCAATTTATTTTTTAGGAGATTGAAAATTAATGTTTTGTAGTAAATAATTAATCACTCCGTTTCACAATACATGTCGCTTTTAGAGAATAATTTTGTTTCACTTTACTTGTCATTTTCAAGTTTCGATACAACATTAATTATTGGTTTGTCAATAATAACATTACCTCTTTATTGTAGAGAGAAACAATAGAATAAAATAATAAATAGTTAAAAGGATTATAGAAAAAACACAAAAAATTTCATCAAAAATAACAAAAATTTATTTTATTTCTTGGTATGTGTAATTTTTTCAAAAACGATAAATATTGTGAAACGGATGGAGTACAATTTATGGAATCCTTAACATATACCCTAAGGGCACAAGTTAGGACACATGTTAGCATGACCCTAAAAATAATACTCACTTGGTTCCATTTTAGTCATTAATCTTTTTCTTACCATTTTGATGGGGTTTTGGTAACTTAATTTCTACGTTTTAACTAAACACAGATGAGGTGGACTTGGAGAGTACAAATGAAGGCTACTTGTATACATTGTGTTCTGGACCGGTTGAAAGACCTAAGACCTATTTACATAGACCCAATACAATTCAAGCTCAAATTCCGTGTTTGACAACATTACTTGCAACACACCCCTTCCCCGTGGGGGAGGGGGGTGCACGGAGCAAACAAGACCAGTTCAAACGAACTGCAACGTCTCTTTGCACGTTCCCGCGAATCTCTCCCCGATGGTTACACTTCCCACGATTTCGTAACCACCAGGCACACGTGTGTCATTACAACAGCTCTACAGCCATCCACCTCTATATATAGGGGACTCATAGTAGTCCCCAAGGTAGAATCTACTCTCTCTCTAAACCCTCATTCTCTGATCTCTACTGGCTTGAGTGTCAGAGTTCCTGCAGGTACACACACCCCGTCGTTCCAAGAAGCATCCTTGACGCATTCCACCACAACTCAAACCACCACATTCATTGCACCGACAGTCACCTTTTGATCAAGTACGACCAGTGGCACTGTCTGTGGGAAAATAAGCTTTCCACATTTTTAAAACCACTAAAAACTACTATAAACATCAGTGTTCTCTCTCTCGATCTCTCTTTACTTTTTAATAGAGCACTTGATTATTTGATTAATTGATTAGTGAATTGCTAGTTTTTATCCAAGTAATGTTTTCTCAAAAGATTAATCTAAATCCATTTGATTTAGGTTAAAACAATTTTACTTGGACCAATTAATTGCAATACTAATTCAATTATTCAAATTCATGTGTATTGTGTTTTCAATTGATAATTAGGTTTATTGTCATATAGGTTTGGTTTGAAATTACGTATTGTTTTGTATCTTGTTCAAGGATTATTAACAATTGATTGTGTAGAAAGATTTGTATCGTGGATCTCTCAATTCTAAGATAAAATCTTATTCCACATATATTTTTGCTTCTTATTGATTCATAAATTGTGATTGTTCAAGCAAATTTTCAATAGTCAATTTCATTAAAATTCATTTTTACCAAATCTCCAAAAAGGTTTTCAAAAAGCTATTCACCCCTCCTCTAGCTTGGTAACCATCTAGCCATATAAACCAACAAAAGATTCAATAAAGAATCCGTGCAAGTACGGGGTGCCGATAAAACAATGAAACAGTACCTCATTGCCAAAGGTCTGCGTGAAAGCACAGACGTCAAGAAAGCTGTCCGCCTAGATCGCCCAAGGAATCTTAACGAGTTCCCAATGATTGCAAAGATCTAAATAAGGTATGAAGAGGAGCTGTACGCGGACAACCTTAACAAGTCCAAGAAGGAGGAGCCTGCTGATGAATCCTCCAAAAAGCCCTTCCACAAGAAAAAGAAGGAAGGCAAAGTAGCTCGTGAAAGCAAGGTACCTGCTGGTCACTTCACCGAGTACACGCCCTTGGCCATGTCCAGGGAGAAGATCTTCGCCGAGATGGTTGTAGCCGATATGAAGGAAGCTGGCGTCAAGCCACCAAAGGCTCCTTCGTAAGAGAAGAAATGGGTCGACAAAACCAAATATTGTCGATTCCATAAGTGCCACGAGCACGTTACTGATGACTGCATCCATATGAAGGATGCTATTGAACTCCTCATCTAGAGAGGCCGACTCAAGCAGCTCGTCAAGAACCCAGAGTCGAAGAAAAAGACAATCGAGATGGCAGCGAAGCACACAAGGTAGTCGCCATGTCCGTGGAACATCTGGGCGATTTCCCTAATAACGTGGAAGTCGTGCCTTAGTCATTCACATGGGAGCAGTTCCCCACCGCCAACGTCATCATGGGAGGAACGATGGACATCTCCATGGGAAGCATGAAGAGAAAGTTCGAAGAGCTCATGAGCGTCACCCTGCTGGTCCCCTCCAATTCCAACTTAGGAGGAAGACCACCTTTGGCGTTCTACGATTCCGAACTACCTAGTGGGGCTTCAAATTCAGCCATTCCTTTGCTTGTTCGAGCATCGATGGTCAACACCGACGTCCGCCGAATCTTTATAGACACAGGGGCCTCGTGCGACATCATGTATACTAGGTTGTTCAAAACTCTCCAACTAACGGAGAAAAACCTTTCTCCATATGTTGGAAACGAACTCTACGGTTTCAATGGCTCCTCCACTTAACCTTGGGGCTACGTAGAGCTGTTGGTCACCTTTGGCGAAAAGGAGGCCAAAAAGACAATAAAGATCTCATTCCTAGGGATCGACTGCTCGTCTCTCTATAATTGCATTATAGGGAGAACTAGACCCTCCCAGTTGGGCGCTGCATGTTTAACCTCTCATCTGAAGTTGAAATACCATGCCAAGGATGACATCGTCGCCTCCCTGAACGGAAACATCGAAGCTGCTCAAAGATGTTTCCTTCAGGCCAATAAAACCCAAAACTAGGTTTCCCAATCCTGCAAATCTGTTGAAGACATATGGAAAACCGCTGCGAGCTCTTTGGATGCAAACTTGGTTGAATTTGACCTCAGGTTCACCAAGGAAGACCTCAGGGAGCAGAAAAGGGAAAAGAAGGATCCACTCAACGCGAAGCTTCTTAGACCCATCCGTGAGGGATAATTCGAGCTGGTCCCCTTTGGAGACGACCCCTCGAAGAACTTCAAGACCAATAAGGATCTTCCTGAACTTGTTAGAGTACAACTGGTCGCCTGCTTGAGGGAGAATGCTGATCTGTTCGCTTGGAGCGCAACCGACATGAATCGACCCTAACGTCGCCTGTCACCAGCTGACGGTCAATCATAGTGTTAGTGTTGTAGCCAAGCGACGTAGGAAGCAGTCTCTTGAAAAATCAGAGGCTGCATAAAAAGTTGTAAAAGACCTTCTAGAGGCAAACTTTATTTCTGAGGCCAAATACACTACATGGATCTCAAATGTTGTACTTGTCAAGAAATCTAATGGAAAATGGCGTATGTGTGTTGATTATACCGATTTTAATAGGGCTTGCCCTAAGGACGCATATCATCTTCCTAACATAGATAAACTTGTGGATAATTCCTCCGGCTACAAACTTTTATCTTTCATGGACGCCTATTCGGGCTACAACCAGATACCCATGGCCGATGAGAATAAAAAGAAAACAACCTTCATGACCGAATAAGAGAACTATTACTACAACATAATGCCCCTTGGTCTTCGAAATGCGGGGGCTACTTATCAACGGATGATGAATAAAGTCTATGACAAGAAACTTTTGTGCGACATTCTTGAGGTCTACATGGACGACATGATTGTCAAATCTCAACAAGAGATTGATCATGCCGCCCATCTCAAAAGGGTGTTCGAGCAAACCCAGAAATACAACATGCGACTCAACCGCAAAAAATGCACGTTCGGAGTCCAAGCGGGTAAGTTCCTCGGTTTCTACTTAACAGAAAGAGGAATTGAGGCGAATCTAGATAAATGCCGAGCATTTACGGAACTCCCTACACCCCACTCCAAGAAATGCATCCAAACACTCAATAGAATGTTAACCCCTCTTTCCCGATTCGTCGCCAAGTTCGCTCAACACGCTCTCCCTTTCTTCAAACTCTTTAGGAAAGAGACGAAGTTCGAATGGACTAACGAAGTTCGATGATATCTCTATCTTTCCGTTTCTTTTGATGCGGTCAACACCGTTCTAATCGGGGAAACACCGGAAGGGCAGAAACCAACATACTTCACCAGCAAAGCCCTACAAGGGCCAGAGACGAGATACCAGAAGATTGAAAAGGTAGCCCTCTCTCTCATAATAGTGGCACGAAGGCTAATGAAATATTTCTTGGCTCATACGGTGGACTTTCGAACCGACCAACCCATCAGACAAATCTTGGGTCACCCTGACGTCGCTGGAAGGATGATAAAGTGGTCGCTTGAATTATCAGAATTCCACATACACTACGAATTGAGAAAGGCACTGAAGGTGCAAGTGTTCGCAGACTTCTTAGCCGAAATGACTTTCCCTGGGGAGGAGAACATGGAGGAATGAACTGTCTTCGTGGACGGATCATTCAATCCCAAAGGAAGCAGAGCCGAGGTAATCATTGAAAATAACGAAGGCATCGTCGTGGAAGTTTCCCTTGGTTTATCCTTTCCTGTGACGAACAACACCGTAGAATATGAAGCCTTCTTAGCCGGCCTACGGATCGCCCAAGATGTAGGAGCTAAAAAAGTAAAAATCTTTACTAATTCTCAATTAGTGACTTCCCAAGTTACTGGCGAATACCAGGTAAGAGAGGAGCACCTACAAGAATATGTCCAGCTGGCATTGATAAAAATGAAAGAATTCAAGTCTGTAGAGGTAACTCATGTTCCCCACGAACAGAATACCCAAGCAGACATTCTTTCAAAACTTGCTAGCACACAGACTGCGAACGGAAACAAAACCGTGATTCAAGAAGTCCTCAACGAACCTAGCGTCCAGAGGTAAAAGGCTCAACTCCACGAAGTCAACGCCATCATCAGGATTGAAGACTGGAGGGGACCTATAACCGGCTACATAACTAGCGGAGAACTCCCTTCTGATCCCCACGAAAGAACAAAGCTGAAACGAAAGGTCTGCTTATTCACTTTAGTGGAAGGAACCCTATACAAAAGGGGTTTCATCACACCACTTATCAAGTGTCTGGGATTAAACGAGACCCAAGAAGTCCTCGTCAAAGTACACGATGGCATATGCGGACAACATCTTGGAGCAAAACCTCTCGCCAAAAAAGTCCTACGAGCATGATACTTTTGGCCCACCATCGCCAAGGATTACGTCCACCTATGTGATAAATGTCAATGGCACGGAGATATGCACATTGCACCTCCTATCGAACTGATATCTTTAGTTTCTCCTTGGCCTTTTGCTTGGTGGGGCATTGACCTTCTGGGACCATTCCCTAAAGCTGTTGGGAAATTCAAATACTTGGTCGTGGCAATCGACTACTCAACCAAGTGGATCGAAGTTGAGCCTCTAGCGAAAATCACAGCTAAAAATGTACTTCGTTTCTTCAAAAGAAACATCTTAGCAAGATTCAGAGTACTGACCCTAGTGATCTCCGACAACGGGAATCAATTTACCGATCAAAAATTTCAGTACTACCTGAGAAATATTGGCATCAAACAAAGCTTCTCTTTTTTGTCTCTCTCTCTCTTCTCTCTTCCCACTGCTTTCTCTTCTCTCTAGTTCCTCAAGAACACATGGTGTTCTTCCCCAAGCCCAGACTCTGGCGAGTTTGACGGCGGCAGGAGGGTTCCGGCGTGGTGGCCGACCATAGATGGCTCCGTCGCCGCCGGAACCCTCATTTTTTTTTCTTCGTTCAATTCTTTTCTACTCCTTTCTTTCTTTTTTTGTTTTTTTCTTCTTGTTTCAGACCAAATAAAATTCTAAAAAAAAAACCTAGATCTAGACAACACAAAAAAATGAAAAGAACAATATACCCTTTGAGGTTCATGTTTCGGTTTCTTTTGGTGGTTTGAAGATATTAGATTTGAGGTTTTGTGTGATGTTTGTGACGGCTTGGTCAATCGATTTTAGTACTGGGATTCAGTTGTGAGGTTTCAAGGTTTGATTGAGGTTGTCGATCTGTAACTATGCTTAATCCGTTCTTGAATGTTGTGATTTTGGTTCTGTGGGATTATGAGGTGTATTGGATTGGATTTGGATCGTGATAAAGGTGTTGGTGAGAATTTGTTGATGATGTTGATGCGGAATTGGTTTGGATTTGTGTTTTAGTGACTGTAAAACCTTTCAAGGTTTTGTGAAGAATTTCTTTTCTTTTGAGATTTCTTTTTTTGCAAGTTTTGATTTTTGGCCCCCTCTTATGATTATGTTCTTCTTTCATTCTCATAGCCAGACATTTTTAGGAAAAAGGAAACAATGTTAATGCAATGAAACGCATGAAACGCGTTTGGGAAAGAAAAGGAAAGAAAGTAGGAATTGACCCTGCAATTGTGGCACGGAGAAGGAATTTTTTTTTACGGACCTTGACACATCTTTTTTGGGCATTTTGGACCTAATAAAAAAAGTAACAAAAAAAAGAAAATAAAAACCTAATAAAATAAAATATTAAAACAAAAAGATGGAAATAAAAGAAAATCAAAAAAACTAAAAATAAAAGGACAAATAATAAAAAATAAAGTGAAAAGAGGGCCCAAATCAGAACAAAAAATGAGGTATTTGAAAATACCTCTCTGCCGAAATTTCTCTTGAAAAGTCAAAGACTATTCAGGGTCAAAAGGCATATGAATGTAGGATCTTAGGTCAAAAATTGGGGTATGACAAAGTCCATAGTGTTGGAGCTAAGGGTAAACACGCCACATGGTAGGGACTATGATTTCATTTGTACCTTTATCACGGGTTTTACCAAGTTCTCAAAGTCGTTAACCCCTTCCAAACATTATCGGATTACGGGACTACACCCGGTCCAACAATATTCGCAAGAAAGTCTCGTTTGAGTGTAGTATCGCGCTGCACTACGTCCTAAAAAGACCAAGATGGGTTAATGGTAACTCTAAAGGTCCTTAGCTTCGCGGGAAAATTAAAAGTAATAACGCCTAAACGCGACTACACGCGCCGACATATATAACCTTCAAAAGTCCTCCACTAAGTGTGGTTGTATCACATGAACCAAAACACGAGACTACTCTCGGAATGACACTTTGATTATACCAGCATCCAATCTTAATTGTTTCCCTCAAGCCTGGGTGTAGGACTTACCTCATCACTCACGTGAAAAAAAATAAACATGTAAGCACGTATTTACAAGTAAAATAATGCACAAAGATAAAGAAGAAGAAGATAGGTTTAACCCACTTAGGGGGGATGTCCCCAGTGAGTCGTCATTTCTGTCGCGGTGATTTTTGGATATCAATATATTGATTAGCGTTGACTCGCAATTTTAAGTTCACCACCGAGCTTTTATTTTTTTTCCAAGGAAAAGGGGAAAAGTTCGAATAAGCCCTATTTTTAGAGATTAAAGGTTTGAGGGTTGGTTTCGTTAAGGGAAGGTTTTAGCAACCTAAACGTCTATAGTACTCTATAGGAACCTCTTGTTTTTATTTATCTTGTGCTAAATTTATTTGCTTAAAAATGGACTAAAGTGATGAGTGAAAAGAAAGAAAATGTTTTTGTATTTTGTTGATTTAAAAAGACAAAGTCTTTTGCCTACGTACCCAAAGAGGGATCAAAATCACGTAGTTCGGGGTAAAAAGCCGAGTGATTTGTTTGATTGATTTTAAAGTTTGAAAATGCTTTTAAAGTTAAAAAGAGCCAAAATGGCAAAAAGGTGAATTTGATTGATTTTAATTGTAGAAAATAAAGTCAAAATATGATTAAAGTTGATTGGAATTTAATGTAAAAAAGATGTTCACTTGATTGAAAATCAAGGTTTGTTAAGAAAAATATATTTTTTGAGTTTTTGAATATTTGAATGTTTTTGTGATTTTTGTTTTTCTAATTAAAGTAAAAAATTAAGCGTGATAAAATAAACTAAAGCACGAGAGATTTCATAAGGACGTTGGATCCAAAATGAGCGCCCCCTTTTCCTTGGATTAAACTAAATTACTCATTTTTGTCCTTGATTTTTGATTGGTCTTGACATAAAGTGGAATAAATAAATATGAATGAAATGCAATTTTTCTCATTTATATATTTAGATTGGTTCCTAAATACATTCTAAGGCATAATAAATAAATAAAATAAAATGACAAAGCAATAATAATAAAATAAAATTACAAATGCATGAAATAAATAAATATGCTAAATAAAGCAAAATAAAAGAAATAAAAATGCATGAGGTGACTTAAGGCATTAAATAAATATGCTTAAAAAAATAAAAGAAATAAAAAATGCATGAGATGATGGTGGTCCTAAATAAACTAAAAAGTAAATAAAATAATGAAAAAAATGCACTAATAAACTAAGAGTAAAAAAAACTAAATAAACTAAAAAACATTAAATAAAACTAAAATAAAAAGTACTAAAGTAAAAATGCATTAAAATAAACTAAACTATAAAGAGAAAATAAAGCATTAAATAAACTAAAATAAAAAGAATAAAAAATGCATTAAGATAAACTAAAAATAAAATAAAGCCCCTAAATAGACTAAAATGATAAAAAAGCAATAAAATAAACTAAAAAAAAAACTAGCTAATGTTGCACATATGTATATATGCTTAAAATAGGGGAAAATAAATAAACAAAGCAATAAAGAAAAAAACAAGAAAATAAAAATAAATAAATAGGGGGGTGCAAGCAGTGAGGGGGGGTATGTGCAGTAACAAAAAAAAGGAAACAGAAAGGAATATGAGATTCAGTCAAGAGAGATTGGCCGAGTGATAGTATATATAGGGTTTTTTTTTCTGTCTTTTTCCTCATTTGTACTTAGCTTTCTCTATTTGAAACCACACATCCCCTCTTTCTTTCTTTTCTGGAAAACCGCATGAGGTTTCCGGCGGCCTTGCGTTTTTCGGCACGGCAAAAAAGCTCCTTTTGTTTTAAAAAAAATCTACTTTTTGAAACTTTTCTTCTTTGTTGCTCTTATTCTTAAAATGGTTTTGAAAATAGAAGCTTCTAGGCTTCTAGATCTAAATTTAAAAAGACGAAAATACTACCTCTTGTGTTCTAAAGGTGACGGTTTTGGCTTCAAAGTTTGATATATAGATTTGTATGATATGAACCGAATGGTTCGAAGTTGTTAATTATTTGTGGTGTTTATTGCTGTTCGAATTCGTGGTTATGTGTTGTTGTATGAGATGGTTGTTTGATGTTGTAGATTTTGAGTTGTTGAAATTTGATGTGGTTTGATTCTGTAAAGTATTGTTGGAAAAAAAAAAGTGTTTTGGTTGTTCTTGACCGAAAATTATGATTCTGGGAATGTGTTGGAATTTTAGGGTTTTCTTTCTTGAAAGATGCGCCTCTCCCCATATAATTTTTTTTACTGTTGTTATATAGTGGAAAAACTTGGAGAAATGTAATAAAAGAGTACTGGGAATGTTAGGGTTTGAGAGCTTGTGAAAACTGATAACTTTCAGAGTACACAAATTGCCTGGACGAAACTGTCCCTGCCTTGTCATGAAATTCTGGACAAATGAAGGGTAAAATGGACAAATTGACCTGGACTAAAAAAGGACTAAATGACTTAAAATAAAAACAGAATAAAAGACTTTTTAAAATAGAAATTTTTTCGAAAATAAAGCTTAAAGAAGTGAAATAAATAAAAATAATAAAACAATAATAATAAAATAAAAACTTAAAACTGTCGCTTTCGGAACCCTAAAATGAGGTATTTTAAAATACCTCTCTACCGAAATTTCGTTTGACAAAAAAATTCGGTTTTAAAAGCCGAATAAAAAAAGAGAAAAATTGGTCAAAAATGGGGTATAACACGGAGACATGATTATTTCGGAGACATGAATATAGTCATATTAGTCGTATTTGTAGGCATATGTACTTTGCCGTTTTATGTTATTAACATGGATGTTGTGAGTTTGTTCACATATTCATCCTTTTTGTTTTTATCGAATTTGAATTTGTATTGGATTAATGTACTCTATCAATTTGAATGAATGGATATCATTTATTTTTGTAAAAATAAAACAAAATCATCTTGTAATTACAAATTTGGATTTGTATTGGATTAATGTATTCTATCAATTTGAATGAATGAATATCGTTTATTTTTGTAAAAAAAACAAAATCATCTTGTAATTACAACTTAGTTGGTAAAAAGTTGCATGCTCAAACACATGATTTCCTATGGGTGTGTTTGTTTCAAGTTATATTTGTTGATTTCTGGGAATAAAATGATAGGAATATATATGCCTATGTTTGTTACAAGTTTACTAAATTTTATTCCCGGGTATAAAATGTTCTTGGGAATAGAAAAATTTTCCCAAGGAAAAGGATGGGAATAAAGTTCCCATAGAGATGAGAATAAATTAATAAATAATTACCTATTATAATCCCTATTTTTATGGTTACTAGGAATATTATAAAGTTTACCAAACATATTTTTCCTAAATACCTTGGAATAAAATTTTCATCTTTATATTCTAAGGAATGTTATTCCTAGGAATAAATTTGATAAACTTGAAACACAAAAAATGTCAGATTATCGATGACACTTGACACGTGAACTTTTGTTAGAAATGAAATCGTGAACTTGACTCAGTTGATAAAGACAATATATAATATATGTAAAGATTGAGGTTCGAACTTCAGATACTCCACTTCTCTGTATTTAAAATATGTGAGCTTCATCCACTAAACTACTTAAAAAAAAAACAAAAATTATATTCATATCAAAAAGTATTATATAAAACACAAAAGTTTTTATAATTAGTAAAAAAAATGTTTTGATAAGTTTCTTAAAGACTAAAAACAAACAAGAGGAAACAAGTTATTTTACTTATTAACGAGTTTCACCAAATAAAACAATGAGTTTTACCAAATAAAAAATCATTTGGAAGATCAGATTTTGACGTTTTGAGTGTAATAATTTTTGTTACTCCATCCGTCACAAAATAATAATCGTTTAATATTTGTGCATGATTTTTAAAGAAATGATTAGTGTAGTAGTTGAGTTAGATGAAATTCCTTTAAAAAAAATTAGATGAAATTCAATAAATAAAAATTTAGTAATGGAAAAAATAATAAATGTTATAGAAACAATTATTTTAAGACGGATTGAATAACATTTATTTAAAAAGAATTAAAAAAAAAATTAAAGAGGAACGAGATGAGAAATGTGTATCCAAACAAACAAGAGCTTTACTAAAAGTCATTTGTCTTCCTTCCTTCTCATTTCTCAAACAACTCATCTCATCTCATCTCATATCCTTCGCCGCTGTTTGTTTTCGCTTCTTTCTTTTTGTAAGTTTCCTTTTATTTTCTTTTTAATTAATTAATATTTTTCTCTGTATCCAAACACTGAATTAGGGTTCAATCGTTTTCGCTTTTATTCATGAATGTCGAAATTGTTTACGGAAATTGAAATTGATAGTTTTCTGAATAACCCCTTTTCTCGTATTCCTCGTTTGGCTGCTAAAAATTTTAACTTTTTATCACCTAAGTTATGAAAACACTTTCAATTTTAAGGAAAAGAAGAAATTGGGGTTGATGTAATGTTGCAATTGGAGGAGTATATAACAAATTATTAATGTTTAGAAATTTATAACTGCAATTAGGGTTAAGATCATTGTGATAGTGTGTTTCCAGTGTTGAGGTGCCAATCAATTTGGGGCCAGCATTGTTATAATTTGACTTAGGGCTTGTCTGGATTAACTTAATTTAGCTTATCTACTGACATAAGCACTTGTGAGGCAATTTGAGAGAGTCTATGGAAACAACTTATAATGACATGAAAACCCACTTGGGTTGGCCTAGTGGTATTGGCTTGGGACCTGGGAGTGTGCTCCTCTCAAGGTCTCAGGTTCGATTATCTCTGGTGCCAATTTGAGGGGGTTAGTTTAGTTTCTTAAAAAAAAAAAAACTTATAATGACATGTCAATAAGTTGTTTTCAGCTTATTTTCGATAAGTTATCCAAGGTAGCTTATGAAAGTAGCTTATAATTTATATGAAAACAGTTTGGCTATATTTTCTGTTTGTTATAAAAATGGTTTGTGCATTAATACCTGTATGATAAATGTTTATCATATAAGTGCTTAATTAAGTTGTTTATACAAAACAGACCCTTGACCTTGAAACTTGTAGTTTGGTTCTGCAAATTGGGGTTGGCTCGATATGTAAAACTGAACAAGGTTGACAGAAAAATACTTCGGTGTGATTCCTGCTATAATTGATTCTTGAGGTTTATTGTATGCTCTGACTTTGGAGAAGAACTACCTCTTCTTCTTGGCTCCTCCTAAACTTTCGAATAAAAAAAAAATCATGTTTTAGAGATTGAGTTTATCCTCATTGGCAAGGCTGATATTTCTCTTACTACTGCATTTATCTATGTATTTTACAAAAGCAATTTCATGTTACATATGCATATTATAACTTCTCCCTTTTAGTTAAATTAAAAGACTAATTTGACAAATGAAATGAGATGTAGCATGAAAATTTACCTCTTTCAAGCTTATTTCTATAATATCTGCAATGTGTGTTAGATAATGTACATTGTATATTCTTTGTTGAGTTAAATTTTTTGTATGGTCAGGTTCGCTGAAAGGATGCTTAACTTGATGTGGATGTGAGAACAGCTTTGATTTTTAGTTTGTTTGACATTTGTACTAGCAATGGATCAAGTCATGCAAGGTAAATTTTGTTGTACAAGTGGTCATGCATTGTAGTATTCCTAACATATCTTGTAGTGTTTCCTTCAGAAGTTTTTTCGAGATGTGTGTGTGTTTTCTGGCTTTAAGTGGCCATAGATTAGCGAAAGATCTTCATGCTTTTTAGATGGTGATTGATTTGAGTTACAGGTAATGAAATGGGGGATGATTCATCGATTAATTTGGAAAATTCGAGGGCTAATTGGACTCCGTCTCAAGACCAATATTTTCTTGAGCTTTTGCTGTCTCATGTTCACAAAGGCAACAAAACTGGCAAAGTATTTACCAGATTAGCTTGGGCAGACATGACTGAACAATTTAACAGAAAATTTGGGTTCAAGTATGATGTAGATGTGTTGAAGAATCGTTACAAACGATTCAAGAAGCAATACTATGAAATAAAAGCGATGGCTAGTCAAAATGGATTCCAATGGGATGGGAGGCTAAACATGATCACAGCTAATGATAAAACATGGGAGGAGTATATTAAGGTACACACTGTCGTCAAATATTTCAAAATCACTAATTAACCTTTACATTACAATTATCATGTTTTTGTGTGTGCAGGCCCACCCCGATGCTCAAGGGTTCCGAAAAAAACTTTTTCCATGTTATAATGATCTATGCATAATCTATGGCCACACAGTTGCTGATGGGAGATACAGCCTTTCATGTTTTGACGAAGGTTTTGAATATGAAGGTAAAAACAAATGAATTGTTGATAAAATATTATTGTATAGCGAAGTTCCTTTTAGTCAATATTCACCAAATTCGTACATATATTGTAGGCATGTTTCATAATGTTTAACCGGTTTTAACTTTATTCAGAAAATGCTTCAAAAGAACTGGATGACCATACTAGCACCAGTAAAGGATTGGATGATCAGATTCCCCCTACTCCTAGTCAAAGTAAAATCGATTGGTCTCCAATGATGGACAGAGTTTTTGTTGAACTGATGTTGGACCAGGTGCGAAAAGGGAACAAGTCTGGTCGTACATTCACAAGGCAAGCCTGGGGGGACATGGCAGAGTCATTTAACAATAGATTTGGATGCCACTACGGTAAGGTTGTGTTGAAAAACCGTTTCAATGTCCTAAGTAGGCATTATTCCTCTATAAACGAACTTCTTGGAAAAGAAGGTTTCAGTTGGGATAAGACACAACACAAGGTTGTGGCTAATGACCAAGTTTGGCAAAAATGCATCAGGGTATAAACTGTTCTCTATTGTTTTCATTTCTTTTTGTTAGTTTAGCGTGTATTTTTTTTTACTTCAGTCATCTACTTATAATTGCAGGTAAATCATAAGTTCCGGCTGTACAGAATTAAAAGCATGCCTTTTTATTCCGGCATGTGCATTGTATGTCGTGATGAAGCTCCTACAGATTGCAAGTCAAATCTTGAAAGGAAATCTTATGGCAGCAAGAACTCTGTCCCAGACCCTAATGCATCATTGCATATAGGTGGTGAAAATAATTTTATCGGAGATACTCAGCTTCTCCCTTACGCATCATTCCATGTAGGTGGTGAAAATAGTTTTACTAGGGATACTATTTCTCAGCCTCTTCCTTACGCAGCATTGCATATAGATGATGAAAATAGATTGACTAGAGATACTCAGCCACTCCCTAATGCAATTTTGAATCTAGGTGGTGAAAATAATTTTACCAGAGATACCATTATTCAGCCTCTTCATAATGCAGCATGGCATGGTGAAAATAGTTTTATCAGAGATACCATTACTCAGCCTCCCCCTAATGCAACATTGGATATCGGTGGTGAAAATAATTTTACCAGAGATGCTATTACTGAGCCTCTCCATAATGCAACATTGCATATAGGTGGTGAAAATAATTTTACCTTTATAGGTGGTGAAAATAATTTTATCGGAGGAGCTCAGCCTCCCGCTAGTGCAGATAACGAAGGTGGTGGAAAGAACTCTACCAGAGATGAAGGCATTGAAATGATCTTTACCAGAAAAACTCAGCCTCAGAAAAACTCTACCAGAGATGAAGGCAGTGAAAGGATGTTTACCAGAAAAACTCAGCCTCTGAAAAGTGCAGATAAAGAACCGTTGCTTCTAACTGCTGGAAAAAATGTTTCTAGTCAGAAAAAAAGACATCAAACAAAAACGCCCGCAACATTGAAAGAGCCTAAGAAGGCAAGAAACTACAATGAAGGTGTGTCAGTTGCATTGAAACATATGGCAGTTGCAGTTACATCGCTTACGAATAAAACAAAAAAAGAAGATAATTTTTCTGTTGGTAATGTTATGAAGGTGCTTCAGGCTATTCCGGACTTGGATGATGATCTGATATTAGATGCATGTGATCTTTTGGAAGATGAGAAAAGAGCAAGGTTGTTTCTGGCATTAGATGCTAATTTGAGAAAGAAATGGTTATTGAGAAAGCTTCGTTCATAATGATTTCTCAATTGTTTCCTCTTTGTTTATCTGTAGTTGCTAGTCAAGTTAGTCAATTTCTGTTGAATTGTGTTCTATGAGAGACTTGTTTTTGGTTTATCTTTGTCTATGCTGATATGAGTAGAAAGACTAGACATTTCAATTGACAAACAAGGTACAATTCTCTTTGATTGGATTACTTATATTGGCCATATCATATAAACGCAATCAAAATATTTTTGATAAAACTAGATTTATTTGGGATCTCAATTTTTTTTATTGATTCCTAATTTTATTTGGATTAGTTTGAGTCTAAATGCCACTACCACACATGGTTTATTTCACAAAAGAAACTGATAAATTTGGTCCAGATTTGTCAGCAGGTTGCAAAAGAAATTTCGTTTTACTTTTTACGGTATTTTCATTTAGAATGAAAAAATTAATCTGGTCGTCGCTTATCTTAATTTTTTTTTGAAGAAGTTAAAATGAAATATATTACTGCAGCCTGGAAATTTCAGCACAAGTAGTGCAAAAACCTCAGCTGTTAGAGTATCAAATTACAACCTCATAACAAAGGGTAACAAAATAACAAGATCAAATGACAAAACCCCCCATTACAGATAAATACCCAGATAAGGTAAAGGATTCAACCACCACAAATGATAGGAAAAAGCAAAGTTAGGATGGTTCGCTTTCAGCCACCAGTATGATTGAAGTTTAATTTTATCTAGTAATTGATGTAACCGGACCTCTTTTTGATGAAAGGCCCGAGCGTTTCTTTCTATCCAAATTACCCACACACAAGAAAGCCATATGAGATTAAAAGCTGAGCGGTTGCGTTTAGAAAACCCGCCTAAAGTGCCAAATTGATACAAATGATCTGACACATGTTCAGGAAACACTGTGTGGTACCTGAGCCAATGAGAAATACCATACCATAGTTTACCAAAAAAATCACAAGAGAAGAACAAGTGTTTTGCGTCTTCCATCATGCCACATCCACCCACACAAAGCTGAGTATTTGGTTGTAAAATTTGTCTTTTAACTAAATTGTTGTTGTTGGTAACCTATTACGCATCAGACGCCAAGCAAAGAGACTGACTTTTAACGGCACTTCCTTATTCCAAATTTCAGTTATGTGATCAGCTGCCAAGTTGTTATTTGTTGATGACAACAAGTGGTTATAAGCACTTGTGACATTATATTTGTTGGATGCATGTAAATG
>Ga0315914_1001216_pt1 | contig 37587 bp, 22 predicted proteins | sample MpolenodulesMG_FD_203920 | JGI IMG/M metagenome (GOLD analysis project Ga0315914, IMG submission 203920) | Medicago polymorpha root nodule microbial communities from Los Angeles, California, United States - elongated nodules | ecosystem: Host-associated > Plants > Roots > Nodule | place: USA...
CCCCATCTGTTTAGGATTCGCAACGATGTCACCCTCTCCGGGCTGAAGGATGAGCTGGATCAAATCAACCGTCAACTCAACCACAGAGACACGAGGAGGGTGGTCGGTGTTGAATATCGATGTCCATTGTCCGACTCAGCCGGATCTCTTCGCTTCAGCCGGATGAAACTCACGAACGACGACGACGTGAGAACCATGTTCTCTGTCTTTGGTCAGCACAGTACTAGAGGACCGATCGAGTTGGACGCTTCGTTGGTTAGATCTGCTGAACATATTCTAAAAAGTTTGATTCGGCCTAGGAACTACGAAGAGATCAGGGCACTCCTGGAACCACTAGACGAAAAAATTAGTTTAGATGATCTGTGATAATGTGCTATGTTTTAATTAATCGCGTGTTTTATGTTGTTTTAATTGCGTGTTAGTTATGTTTTGTTGAATTAAGTTGTTGCGTTATGTTTTGAATAATATATATATTATTTAAACTTTCATTATGTTTTAATTTACGTCAAAAATGTTCATTTATTCGATAAAATAACCGAAGATATGTTGTCCGGATTATGAAATCCAGATACACACAGGGCGTGAGTGTATTCCGGATTTCGAAATCCGGAAAGCTTTAGCATAGGATCCTTTTGTATGGACCACGTTGCACCAAGAGTTTATGTGATCCACAACATCCAAGGACCTCTATAAATACACCCTGTTCAGTTTTCAGCTCCAATACCAGCAAAACACATAAACACACCAAAGAAAACCATGCAAATTTTTGTCATTAAGCTGAGGATCTTTCTCACGCGGTCGCAAATAGATAAGTTAGCTCTCTATTTGACTGCATGATGAAGATCTTCAGCATGCTGTCAAAAATACAAACAAACACACCAAAGAGACCATGCAAATTTTTGTCATTAAGCGGAGGATCTTTCTCACGCGGTCGCAAATAGATAGCTCTCTATTTGACCGCGTCCGCGTGATGAAGATCCTCCGCATGCTGACAAATATATAGATACATTTATGGTTGCTCTATATTTGAATATCCAAAGGTTTCTATGAGCTAGATCTTGCTGCCTGCCAGATGAATATGTCATTTGGCAAGACAACAGGATCTATACAATCCGGAACACCTCAGTAACATTTTGGACGGTGACGTTTCACCAAAGGTTTGGCCGGTTAGTGGAATTCTAATGCGTTTTTTGGACGGTTTTGAACGAAAAACACGTTTTCCTTGACTTCCAAATGACCTACGACTTGTTTTAGGCTATAAAAAGCTTTGGATCTTCAACATTTTCCTTCACTCTTCTTCACCTCCTTTCTTACATTTTCTTCAAAAAAAAAATTAGTTTTTTAGGTAGCTTTTAGGAGTGTTTGTGGTGTCATGGTCATTGTTGATCACTCATTGCGGGGGTCGTATAACGGTCAACAGAGACCCTTGACATCAAAGAAAGGCACAAAATTTCATAGCGTATGCGTCCGGATTTTATTTTCCGGAAGCACTAACAATCTGGTTCGGAAAACGTAATCCGGACAAGGGGTATTTTTGAAATTTTTGCACGGTGCGCGAGAAGGCAGCAGAGTGGGAAAAGTAAAACTCATTAATTAATGTTCCAGAGCCCAACAAAACTTGTGTAAAGGAAATTGTTTTTCATGAGAATCCCTCGCCATTTTTTTCTCACTCTTTATCATTTGGATTATAAAATCTAGAAGAAAAAGAAAATTTAGAATGATGAATAATATTTTTAACGTATTTTACACATTTCAAATTATATAATTCAAACTGCAGTAAGACGCTCGAGAACATAGTATATTCGGGTAAGAAATTGTTTATAGAGTATGTGTTATTCATTTATTTAAAAAAAAATAAAAGCCAAAAAAAAAAAAAATTTGATAAGTACTAAGGGATGAAATTAGTTAAAGAACCGATGAAAGATATTCATAGGAATGAGTGAAGCAGAATGCCGGTTTCCTCGAAGTTTTCGGAGACACATATGTGAATGAGAGACACAAACAAACAGAAAAAACAAAACACCCATTCATTCATTCCACTTCTACAATGCACAATCACAAACTATCATCAATCTCATAATCCTTCCTTCAATGGTTTCATAGGACCCCACCTTCATCACAACGCAACGCAACGGTTTTCTCACACCAGTAAGCAACTTTTCTTATTTAATTAACTGCTTTAACAAATTTTATTTTTTTGATTAATTTGAATTCCCAATTTTTTTAATTTTTTTCTTTAAATTGTCATCTATCAAGGTTTTAAATAGCCATCATGTCGCGATGGTTAATAAATATGACAGACACGGCCTCAATTGTGGCGTGCTGCCAGAGACGTTGAAAACTCTGATGTTGCAGCCATATTGTGAATGTTTTCACGATATGGCCGAGACATCAGAGTTTTCAAATATGATGAACGTGACCGTTAATCGTGGTTGACGAGGCATCAGAAACTTTGATGTCAATGGTTGTGGACTTATATTTAAAATCTGATTAATTTCGTGTTTATTTGTTAATTTAATTTCATTTTGCGCTATCTAGGGATTTTATAAGGTCTGATGCTACAGCCATATCGTGAAACATATTGTGAATGTTTTCACGATATGGCTGAAATTTCAGAGTTTTCAAATATGATGGACGCAGCCCCAAATTGTGGTTGTGGGGGCATGAAAAACTTTGATGTCACCGAAATATTGCAGCTGTCGACTTGTATTTAAAATCTGATTAAATTTGCGTTTATTTGTTAATATAATTTAGTTTTGTACTATGTAGGGATTTATAAGGTCTGGTTTGGAAATATTATAAAGATTCATCATCATCATGGCAACGAAGGGGAACCCTGGAGATAATAGAAACAATAAAGGTCCAGTGTCAATTTTCATTGTAGTTGCTTTGTGTGGTTTCTTCTATATATTAGGTTTGTGGCAAAGGAGTGGTTTTGGAAAAGGAGATAGCATTGCTGTTGAGATTACTAAACACACAGATTGTAGTGTTCTCTCTGATCTAAACTACGAAACTCACCATGATAATGACGCTGGAACGCCTGATGATGTGGATGATCAAGTCAAGGAATTTAAGCCTTGTGACGATAGCTACATCGATTACACGCCCTGCCATGATCAAGCGAGGGCAATGATGTTTCCGCGAGAGAATATGAATTACAGAGAAAGGCATTGTCCTCCTGAAGAAGAGAAATTGCATTGTCTCATAGCCACACCTAGAGGGTATTCTACGCCGTTTCCTTGGCCTAAGAGTCGTGATTATGTGCCGTTTGCAAACGCGCCTTACAAGAGCCTGACAGTTGAGAAGGCTGTGCAGAATTGGATACAGTATGAAGGGAATGTTTTTAGGTTCCCTGGTGGAGGAACTCAGTTTCCTCAGGGTGCTGATGCTTACATTAATCAACTTGCAAGTGTTATTCCATTGGATAATGGGATGATTAGAACTGCATTAGATACTGGTTGTGGGGTAAGTCAAATCCTACTAACCTAACATCCTTGTTTATTTATATATAAATAAACTATTTTGTTGGCAGCGTTGTCAATTGCGGATTGTTCAAATTCCCCTACTAAATAATGTATCATTGAAGAAGAAAACTTTGTTCAAATTTCGTTACGCTTGTAGCTGCTATTTAACGACATTGTTAGTTGGTCATATATACATGACGGTTGCATGAAAATTAAAATTGCTCATCGTGAGCAGCCCTGGCTAATACTTATAAGCTATGTAGCACCAGCGCTTTAGATTGAAGGTGTGTCCGGTGACTGACACCAATCAAAAACACACTGATATATGTTGTTACATTCAATTAATTGATTTTCTCAAATCATTACATGTGTCGGCATGTCAGTGCCGTGCCTCTGTCTGATGTCTCGCTTATAAGCTTTTCTAGTGGAAGCTTATGCTTCTGAATGCTTCAACCATGCAAAGTTCTCTCTTTTGCAACTTGTTTCTTTCCCATTTTCCACTTTTAACCCTGCATGTGTGTGCATGTAGCTTCTACTTGTGTATTCTATTCTCTATCTCATTTTCCTGTCATTGATAATGCCAGGTTGCTAGTTGGGGTGCATACTTGTTTAAGAAAAATGTTATTGCAATGTCAATTGCACCAAGGGACTCTCATGAAGCACAAGTTCAATTTGCTTTGGAAAGAGGTGTTCCTGCAATCATTGGTGTTCTTGGAACAATAATGTTGCCTTTTCCTTCTGGAGCTTTTGACATGGCACATTGTTCTCGCTGCTTGATTCCATGGGGTGCAAATGGTGAGAATACTTACGAGTTTTTGTGGCCAATGTTGATGAAAATATAATCTATTGGATCAACTAATTAATTTCTCAGACTCGTTATAAAACGATTCCATAAGCTTTAAACAACTACTCGTATTTGTTTGGACTGACTCTAGACAACTAAGAATTGGATTCATATACTAAATCTATGTTGATTATTAAACTGTAGTAATTGAACTTTTTTCTCAGGTGGATTGTACATGAAGGAAGTTGACCGAGTTCTTAGACCTGGTGGTTATTGGATACTTTCTGGTCCTCCAATCAACTGGAAGAACAACTTCCGAGCATGGCAACGCCCTGAAGATGAACTTGAGGAGGAGCAAAGGCAGATTGAGAATACTGCTAAACTTCTTTGCTGGGAAAAGAAACACGAGAAAGGTGAAATTGCTATCTGGAGAAAAGCATTAAACATTGATGAATGCGGTGAGCAAGATACCAAACCTACAATATGCGAATCCGCAAATTCCGATGATGTCTGGTAAATTGCTTCTCTTCTCTCTCCCCCCTTTTCTTTGTTTCTTTTGCTTCACTGGTTAGTTCAGAATTTATGTTCAGATAGTCAGATACCTATTATTCTTACACCAGATTCTGTGTCAACTTGGAAGGACAACACTGATTATTCTTCTTCACAATTTACATGTTACTAATATTAAATCGTATACCCTGTTTTTGAAAAGAAAAACAGATGGCATGTTTCTACCGTAAGTGGCTAGTCCCAACCTATGTCACAATTTCTGTTATTGGAAGGATTTGACAAAAAATCCGAATTTTATTCTATATCCATTATGCAAGAATTACTCATTGCTTGTAAAATGATGTCTTTCATGATATTGAGTACTTGAGAAACATGTTTTCTTAGCAATGAAGCACCGACACTTCATATTGAAGTCATGTCCGGCATCTGAACATGTCAGACACTGACACATGTGGTTACAATCAAATATTTCATTTTCTCAAATTATTTCCGGTGTAGGCGTGGCAGTGTCGTGTCTGGTGTCTGTGTTAGTGCTTCATAGTTCCATAGGCATCAGATTTTTCAGTCTTTTATGACGTGAAGTTACTGTGCATCCCCTACCCTTTGGATTATGGACCATTGGTTTTCACTACCCATCTAAATGGTTAAACAATGTCTAGGTACAAGAAGATGGACAATTGTGTAACTCCTGCTAAACCTAGTGGTGCATGGAAGCCATTCCCGGAGAGACTCAATGTTGTTCCTACCAGAATCACCAGTGGATCTGTTCCTCACGTATCCACACAGTTATTTGAGGAGGACAACCGATTATGGAAGAAACATGTGAATGCTTACAAGCGGGTTAACAAAATTATTGACTCGGGGAGGTATCGCAATGTGATGGACATGAATGCTGGTTTTGGAAGTTTTGCTGCTGCCCTGGATTCTCCCAAATTATGGGTTATGAATGTCGTGCCTACAATTGCTGAGAAAGCTACCCTTGGCGTTATTTTCGAGCGTGGATTGATTGGAATTTATCATGATTGGTAACTTCCTTAACTTGGTTTTCTTTGTTTTCTCTTTCCTTTTGGCTTTTCCTCTGAATTTGATTAGTCACTGAGTTGGTTATCTCTTTCTATAATTTTCTCCTTGAATCTATAATGAACTAAACTTAGATACAGTCCTTATGCCACTGTTCTTACTCTTACTGCCGCTTCAAGAGAGTTTTTTCACACATTTGTAAAACTATGGTGACAGATATGCTATATTTTTTAGAATATAGCACTGTACCTAATCCATTTATAAATGAGGATGTCAACATTGAGATTATACTGGCTATGACCATCCGTTGGATAAAGAGAAGTGCAAATATTATGGCATTTTGTGTATTGTTAGAATTAAAAAAAAGTAACAATTAAGTAGGAATGTTTTGGTGATCTATTCGGAATTTTGAATGGTTCATATGTTTTATTGAAGAAATTTTTTGTTGAGGTTATATGGGGATTCGGGTGGAGAGTGAACTCTGAAATATTGAGTACAATAATGATGTGTTACAAAATAGAAAACAATACGTCTTTATATAGTACTAAACTCCTAATCCCAATCAAACAAGAAAGTATATAAATAAATATGAAAACCTCTTCTCAGTTAGGTCTAAGATACATATCATTTGGGACTTGAAACTCAGCCAAAATGAATCTGGGACTAAAGATGGGATGAATTGCATGTGACTGGAGATAAGGACATAATGCCTTGAGGAGAGTTACACGGCCACCAGTTTGCATATTCTGATAAACACAGGGCTTGTGTGTGAGTCATGACCGACATAAGCCACTGTTAGTTGGGTTCTGTGTGAGTTGTGAACAACATAAGCCATTGCTAGTATAAGCAATCACTACTGATAGATTTATTAGTGCAACAAAGGCATCGTGACAAACACTCTCACATGATTTTCCCCTGAATGCTGTGCAAAAGTTCATAAAAAGCCGTGTGGCACCAAAACAACTACAAATAGATATAACCACCTCAATGAATGCAAAATAGTTGACCAAACACATCAAGCCTAATTGCGGAGAAGGGAGAGGAATTATTAAGATCTGTAAGTGTTCTAAACTTTGGGAAAGTCAATGATACAGCTCAAGACACGATGGATGTATCACTTTAATATCTTGTTAAAATTTAACTGATTCGAGTAGAGAAGGAAGACAAGAGAGAACAAAATCTAAATTATAAAATATAATATCTTTGGTGTGTTTATCATGGATCTGTTTGCTGCAGTACATTTTAGTAGTCTAAAGTTACAATAATATTTATTTCATTGTTTGTAATATGCATGCTATGGGCAATCATCATTTGTTACCGGGTATAGACGGTAGATGTTTAATATATTGGACAAAGCATACAACAACAGGGGTAAAAGAAGAACGGAGTTTAAAGAGATGAAGCATCAAAATCAATATAGTAGATGATCTGCTGAAATATGTAATAGGATCATGCTCAGAATTTCTTCTTTCAGAAACAAATCCTGCTAAATTTGCTTTCAGTGAACTTTCATATATTATAACCTGCAGAGATTTTTAATCTGAATTTAGTTAGGCAATGTCAAGTAAGCAATAGATGGTCAATTTTGAGCTTAGTTGTATGTCAATAATTATGTTCTCATGCAATTCAAAAACCTAGCCTTGTTTTGTTTATTAATTATCTATTTCCTTCCCAGGTGTGAAGCCTTCTCCACATATCCGAGGACTTATGACCTTATCCATGCAAATGGTGTTTTCACCTTGTACAAGAATGCGTAAGTTTATTTCTCTCTCTTTCCTAGCTTGTACATGTCTAAGCATAAACTAAAATGAATTTTCTGTAACTTGAAACATAAAAACAAATTTGAAATAATGTAAAATGCTTAAAATAGACACTGCAGTAGAAACCATGGTTATCACACTGCAGTAGAAACCATGGTTATTAGTATCTTACAAACATGCAAGTGGTATCTCAATTCGATCTAAATTGAACCCAATCTCTAAGAATCTCTAGTCTGTATCTTTTTGGACCTCATCTTAGATTGGGCCTCACTGTGATGAATCTCGTCTGCAGGTGCAATGCAGAAGATATTTTATTGGAGATGGACCGTATCTTACGGCCTGAAGGAGCGGTTATATTCCGAGATCAGGTTGGTGTGCTGAAGCAAGTGAAAAGAATTGCAAAAGGAATGAGATGGAATACCAAAATGGTGGATCATGAGGATGGTCCACTTATTTCAGAAAAGGTCTTGTATGCCGTCAAGCGGTACTGGGTTGCAGGTGACAACACCACAAGCTCATAGTGATACCGGAATGGAAGTATTGTTCCAAGGTTTCAGCTGACATAATGGTTCTAATTGTGATTTTCATTTGGGGTATAAATTGTCTAGAATCTTAACATCAGTGAGCATATATGCTTTATTTTGTTGAATGTAGAGTTGTAGATGTCTTAATTTTTGTAGTATATAAACCATAGTCATTATTCATCGATCTATGATATGAATCTTGAAACTACTCAAATCATAGTAGAGCTTGGTTTGGGACTTAGGTTTCAAGATTATTTTTTGTTAACTATTGTCTCCTGCTTTATGAATATATAACTTTAAACTGCCGTTTTAAACCAAACCAAACGACTCAGTAGGCTGAATTGTTAACCGGCCTTTTACTAGGTTTCAGTTATTTTAAAGATTTGGTCATGGTTTCATCCTGATTCGGGCAGTTTAAGGTGATTGAACCATGACTTAAAAGTCTTGCCGGTTCGACATTTAAAATATTGCTTTAAACTATTCCAGTATAAATGTGGATTATGGCTGAAAGGTCCTCTATGAGCATCAACTTTTGTAGGCTTAAACTTCATTTTTTTTAATTGCAAGTGTTATTAGTTGTTAAAAATGTTAGTGAGTGAGTTGAACTCACAATTTCTTATTTATACAGCCCTTATGTTCATTTTCTTAAACCTTCAAACTATCTTACCACAGCTTTTGTTACCTAGTCTGATATTGGACATTTTAGTTAGCCAAAAGTTCAGGTTCACACCTTGGTGATTGTGAATTCCAGGTGCACATGATTGTTGGTAACAGATGCATAATAAAGCCCGGTAATAAGTAATGAATCCAAATTGGTACTCTAGAATTCGGTTGGATATTGACAGAGGAAGAAAATTTCATTCAAAATTTAAATTTATTTTAAAATAAATTAATAATGTGTACATACATACCCAACCCAACTCCAATATACTAATGTATTCACTATGATCAAATTTCTCCCTTGCTTTCATCTCTATATAAAGGACTTGCTTTGACCGAAGAATGCTGCAGACCTATAACACATACACATTATTCTGCACTTCGTTTATTTTTGTCTATATTGTATACCTTATCTCAAAAACATTCAAAAGAAATAAAAGAGATACACTGAGTGTACTATACTTAAATTTGCTTACTGCTTCTAGAGTTTGTGTAAATACAATTAGTTGTAATCAATCTTTAGTTTGAGATTTGGAAATCCTGTAGGTTAAGGCAAGAAAAACTAGGACTAAGTTGTGTTAGTGTTATTGTTGTAATCAAGTTTGACTATAGTGAAGAAATCTCTTGAAAGTGCAATCCAGTGGGACAAAAATCGAATTTGCGAGGTGAACCAGGATAAGCACTGATGACGGTACGTCAACCCTAGTTTTCTAGTCATATTTGTGTCCTTTTTGTAATGTTTTGAGAGTCAAATGCTTGTATACATGGTTAAATAGCTCAAAATTCATAAAAGAGAAGTTTTGCACAAATTGGAGAAAAATGCAAGAATTTAGCTACTAGAGAAATCATGTCACAATGGACCTGAATCGTGGCACGTTTGAAGCGTGGATTTTAACTGAAGATGCTGGAAAAATCGTGGCACGATGGAGGTGTAACGTGTCACGTTGGTTGAGTAAATTTGCTGCCACATAGGATTAATGAGCAAATCGTGCCACGATGGTTTCGAAACGTGGCACGATGGTGGGCTTTTCTGAAACCCTAATTATTTGTCTATAAAAGCCAGATGCGATCAGAAGCTTGGTGTGCGATTTTGGAGACCTAAACAGAGCATAGACGGCACCAGGAAACCGTAGAACACGCAGTGGATCTCACCCAACTCATAGTTGGTTCTGATTTATGTATGTTCACTATTTTCTATGTATTTGATTGTTTAGTTATGAGTAGCTAAACTCTTAGATTGATTAAGCCATGAGATGCATCTTTGAGATCTGTGATGGTGTAATTTGTTAAGAACTCTCTTTAACATCAATGAAAACCTAGTCTTTATTCAGAATTATTTGTGCTTAATGCTTTTCTTATGATTGTTTGTATGACTACTAACCCTAGCTTCTTTCAACCATATAAATTGATCTTAGGAATTGAATGACTACTAACCCTAGCTTTTAATCATGAAATAGTAATTCTGTTTAATTCAACATAGGAACCTAGAGATAGGAAATTGAGAGTTATGACTTATGGATTAACGTTCTCACCATGCTTCCGCAGTTATTCAATTAGTTTAAGAGATTAAAAGGTTATAACTTAGAAAAGGGTTTTGAGTCAAGAGATTGATCAAAACCACTTAGTTAATCCTTCGTAAAGCTACGTTAATTTCTTTGAGAGAGAAGAGAGCCAAATTACTCACAGTGAGCAATAGAGGATTTGAAAGGCTTGATCATCTGTTTTAATCCAATAATCAAACCATTTTATTTACTTTGTTTAAGTGTTATGCAACTGAATCCAACTGCCTAGGGCAACCCATAAATTTAATACATCCTTGATTTTAACGATGTTGCCGAGTAGAAATTGAAACAGTCCCAGTGGATACGAACTTATAAATTTTATTACTTCGATGCATTTTTAGTACACTTACTAAAAGTCTATCATGCACCAACAATCTTCTTTCCCTTAACTCTACACGCAATTTATTTTCTGTTCAGTCTAAAAAAAAAAGAGTTAATCGTTGCTAGGGAAAGTAAACACAATTCAACCACATTATTCGGTTTACTCACATTCAAACAATTGTGATGTTATGTAACTGCCTTACCCCATTTCTGATTGTTTTCATTGGTTGTTTGAGTAAAGTTACTTTGAACCGATAATGCACAATCTTTAAACTCTATATAAAAAGAAAAGGAAATGCTAACGAGTACTTAAGACATTGTTTAAGAACCTTCCCTAAACAGGAAGTTTTTATGAAAATTGAAAAATTGAAGTATTTGGTTTTTTTAAGTGTTTTTAAAGAGATACTCCTTCCATCTCAAAATAATTGTCTTTTTATCATTTTTTTCTCTGTCTTAAAATAATTGTCACTTTAGAATATCAATGCAATATTTATTATTTTTTTCGCTATTATACCCTTATTTATTGAATTTCATTCTACTTAATTACTCCACTAATTACAATTCATAAGAGTATTTTACTAAATGATACTAATTTTACCATTGAAATCAACACAATTAATCATTTCTTTAAAAATCATGTACAAATCTTAAACGACTATTATTTTAAGACATAAGTAGTTAAGTATTTGACTTTATTAAAAGGGTAAAAAAAATTGTTTATACTTCATCCGTTTCAAAATACATGTCGCAATCAACCACATCACACATGTCAATGCACAACTTTGACCGTTAATATCTTTAATTATCTAAAGTAAAAAATTATAAAAATTTAATATTTTGTACAGATTTATCGAAACAAATCGAACAACATTTTACATGTTATCATTTGTATTTATATGTTAGTTAAAATGTATGGTCAAATTAAGTTATGAGAATAGTGTACATTGCAAAAATGCGACATGTATTTTGAAACGGAAAGAGTAATTGAAACTAGGGGTGTTCATGTCCAATCCAATACAATGCAAACCGCAGTAATCGAACCGAAAAACAAAAAATCGAACCAATCCAAAAACCGAAAAAAAAACCGCGATTTTAAATGGATTGGATTGGTTTTCGGTTCCCTTAGTATAAACCAATCCAATCCAATCCAAACCGAAATATTTATACTTCTATATATATATATATATATATATATATATATATTAGGGTTAATATGTCTTTATCCACTGTAATTTAAGCGAGTTCCGGTTTACCCCCTGTAAAAAAAAAGGTTAGATTCCAACCCTGTAATTTAAGATTCTTTCGTTTTAGACCCTGAGGCCATCTGACTGGACAAAATGCTGACGTGACACGCTGACTGTGCATATTTGATTATGTGGCACGTTGACTGTATAATTAATTTTTTTTATTTTTTTTAAGGGCACAAGTGGAATTTTTCCTATTTTTTTAAAATAAAAAATAATATAACAAAAATTATATTAATTTAAAAATAAAAAATAATTTCAAAAATCTGAAAATTAATTTTTGAAAATAAAAAATTGGAAAAAAAAGCAGAAAAAATATAAAAAAACAGAAAAAAAATTAAAAATCGAAAAAAGTCAGATTTTTTTTAAAAAATAAATAATTTGAAAAATCGAAAAAAATCAGATTTTTTTCAAAAATTAAAAAAATTCAGATTTTTATTTTGAAAATTAAGTTCTCGAATTGTTTTTAAAAATCTTCCTAATTTCGAAAATAAATATGAATTTTTTTATTTTTTATCAAGTTCCAGAATTATTTTTAAAATTCTTCCAAATTTCGGAAAATAAAATATGAATTTTTTTTATTTTAATTTGGAAAAATAATTCATAAAAATTTAGGAATAAAATTTCGAATTCTTTTCTAAATTCTAACTTAATATATTTTCCATCGATGACATGAAAACCTATATGGTATTGCCATTTCTATTCTCGAACTTAATAAATTTCGAAATTTCGGAAAAAATTATAGAAAAATTTTTAAAAAAAATCCGAATTAAATTAAAATTATAAATTTCGAAAAAAAGTAAAATTTTCTAATTTTTTTTATTTTCTAGAAAAAGTTAAAAATTCTAGAATTAAAAAAGTTTTTAAAATTTTTTTTCTACCAAAAATAAAAATTCTGAAATTTTTTTAAAAAAAATCTGAATATAATTTTTTTATAATTCAAATTAAAATATGAAATAAAATTTTAAAAATTATATAATCTGATTAAAAAAATCGATTTTATTTTAATTTTCAAAATCTTAATTTCAGATTTTTTTTTGAAAATAAATCTGATTTCTTTTTTCCGAATTTTTTAAATTTAAAAAAAAATACTTTTTTTTTCTTCTGATTTTTTCAATTTTGAAAAAAATAATCTTTTTTTTCTCTATTTTTAATGATTTGGTAAAAAATTATTTTTTTTTTCTGAATTTTTTAATCCAAATTTTTTCCTTTTTTTTATTTTTTTCCTATTTTTAATTTTTTTTAAATTAATTTTCAGGTTTTAAATAATTAAAATAATTACACAGTGGCGTGCCACGTCAGTGTCCATTACACACATGTCAGGTTTTAAAAAAATAAAAATAAAAATAATTACACTGTGGCGTGCCACGTCAGCGTCTGGATGGGGTCAGGGGTGTTTTGTGGAGAATCTTCATATTACAAGGGTGTTTTGTGGAGAATCTTCATATTATAGGGTTTGAATCTAACCTTTTTTTTTTACAGGGGGTAAACCGGAACTCGCCTAAATTACAGGGGGTAAAGACATATTAACCCTATATATTATTATATGAATTTTTTATAAATAGTGCCTTACTTTAAAATTCTCTAACTATTTTCTAGACTTGTTCTTTAATAATAATGAGTTTTTTTTTTCCTTCCCTTAAGAAATATTATTAATTTATGATTTTGTAACTATTTTCTTTAACCTACTATTTTATTTTCTTTAACTTACTATTTTATTTGCTTTATGTTACTTTTATTTTCTACTTATTCATCTTTTTCATAACATTACCTTTTTATGAAATGTCATAAAATGATATATTTTGTTAACAAAAAAAATGAAAAAATATACAACAATGAAAATCGACAACGAATCCAAACCAAACTTAAAATATTTGGATCAGATTGGACTGAATGTAATTTTAAAATCAAACCAATTGGATGAACAAATAACAAAACCGAAGAGATTGGATTGGATGATTTTTCCTCCCAAAACCGAACCAATCTAATCCGCGAACACCCCTAAATGAACTAGAGGAAGTATTAGTTTTGTTAACCAATGCCCCCGGCTCCGAGGCACTGGTTAACAAACTAAAAATATAAAAAAAGTTAAGTTTTGCATTAAAAAAAGGAAAATGTTAACAAGTGTCTTAAGTGCATTGTTTAAGCATCTAAAAGTAACAACTTTTGCATTGGAAATTGTATGGTTATAACTTCAAGAAGTGTTTGACTTATATTTTCAAGGTATAATTTCTTTTTATTGGTTCCTTAAACAATGTCTTTAGGTACTTGTTAACAAAACCCTTAAAAAAATCGTTTTTCAATTTTCAAAAAGTTGAATACGCAATTTCCAAAAGAATATTTCTTTTTATAACTTCTTAACAACAACAAGGATACTTAACAAGAGTCTCAGGGCACTTGTTCGTTTACTTAATTTAGAATCTTTAAAGAGTGTCCCAAGTAAAAAAAAAAAAAAAAAAAACAAAAGGTGAATGGTGAATTTAAGCAGAGATGAGACAGATGTCATGAACTAATTAGTTTACTCTATACACCCGCACGCGCGCACCGTTGTTGTTAGACACACTCACTACTCTGTCCAATATAAACCCACAAAACCCTAACACTTCCCTCATTCACGCTCGAACAGAACACCAAACTTGTCCACTGCGCTAGGGTTTGAACCCAACACCTTCTGTTTCTTCAACCATGGTGGCCGACAAGTCTAAGAAGTTGAAAGTTTCTGAAAAGGGTGAGAACGCTGAGGAGATCGACGGAGAACTTGTTCTCTCCATTGAAAAGTTGCAGGAAATTCAAGATGAGATTGAAAAGGTATCCAATTTTTCATTTTTTTTTTCTTTTTAATTTTGCAATTTTTTATGTTTGTTCTTGATTCCTCTTTTGTGAATTCAATTTATCGCATTCAGTAAAATGTAATTAAACTTAGTGGAATCAAATTCTAGGGTTGATGTTTAAACGTTTTTAGTGGATACTATGTAACATTTTTTTGTCTTGTCAATTACCCTAATTTTGGGTGAACCCTAGGATCCAACATACATAAGTTTTATTCTTCTAAAAAAAATTAATTAAGTAAATTTTAGTAAAGGAAATGGTCCCTGTGAATATCCAGCATTTCGTTTTTAGTCTTAAAAAAAAATCGCACTTTTTAGTACTTTGTAAAATTTATTTTTCGCCAGCACTTTTAGTCATGTAAAATTTTTCATTAACAATTTTAGCATTTTTTTCATAAGCATTTTTTTAAGGAAAATGTTATCGGAACTAATAATAAGTGCGATTTTTTTTATAGACCAAAAAGGAAATTCTGGATTTTTATATGGACCATTTACTTAATCTGACTGAGTGTTTTCTTGTTATTTTTTTAATGCAATTTAATTTGATTATGGTTCCAGATCAATGAGGCGGCTATCGATAAAGTTTTCTGAATGAGTGTTTGCTTGTTATTTTTTTAATGCAATTTAATTTGATTCTGATGATTATGGTACCAGATCAATGAGGAGGCTAGCGATAAAGTTCTCGAAATAGAGCAGAAGTACAATGAAGTAAGGAAACCGGTGTATGACAAGCGCAATGATGTGATCAAGTCCATTCCCGATTTCTGGCTAACTGCGGTGAGTCTTATGTTTCTTTAATGTTGAAGTTTATGTTTTTATTTTCGTTTTGTTTTTATTATTGGCCGTTTGTTAAACTATTGTTGTGAATGATTTGTTTACTATATTTTATTATTATTGTGCAGTTTTTGAGCCATCCTGTTCTTGGTGATCTCTTAAACGAAGAGGATCAGAAGGTTCGGTTTCTTTAGTTGCATTAAGTGTCATAACTTTACCATAGCTATTCAAGTGCTTTTTCGTTTGCTTTACCATAACTTTATATGAATAAGAACTTGAGTTGTTTATTAGTGTCGTAACTTCTCATTTTTGGTTCTGTTTATTTGCCCTTACTTAAAATATTGTTTGAAAGTACTCTCATGATGTTAGTCAGATATGTTTATCATGATCTTACAATACATGCATGCTGTTTCTATTTTCAATTTAAAAGTGTACTTTATCAATTCCCTACGTGTATCTATTTTGGATGTTACTCCCTCCGGTCCTATTTATAAGAATCAATCGACTTTTTAGATTCATTGAAGAGTTGATGTATCTGGTATATATTACAGACCGGATACATCAATTAAACAATGAATCTAAAAAGTCAGTTGTTTCTTAAAAATAGGACCGGAGGGAGTATCATGATCTTACGATACATGCATGTTGTATCTCTTTTCCGTTTAAAAGTGAACTTTATCAATTCCTATGTGTATCTATTTTGGACTTTAATCCTGATTTATTATGATGAATCTTGATTCATTATGAAGTATCTTGGTCTATTCCAATGATCACAGTATGAACATAGTGTACCAAACCACTTTTCTTCTCATTTGATTTATGACTTCAGTTTATTTATATTTTTACTACTTGTTTTTACTTGATAAATTTCATGATTGTGTATCTTACAATTAATAACAAATATACTAATTTAAGATTTTAATCTTGATTTGATAATCATGTTTAATGTTGTTGTTCTTTAGTCACAGATATATGATGGATTAATTCAAATATACTAATGACCATTTATTTTTTAGATATTTAAGCATTTAAGCTCTCTTGAGGTGGAAGATCATAAAGATGTTAAATCAGGCTATTCGATAACATTTGTGAGTTGCTTCTATTTCTCTTCAGTGCATAATTCATTAGTGTTTTGCAAATCTCGATTAGGTTTTGAGAATTTGTATTTTGCTTAAATTAAAGGAATAATAATAACTTTTGAAAACATTTTTTATTCAGAACTTCGACTCCAATCCCTATTTTGAGGATTCAAAACTTGTCAAGACTTTTACCTTCCTTGAAGAAGGAACCACAAAGCTTACCGCCACACCCATAAAATGGAAAGAGGGCAAGGTAAGATTTTGTATTTTAGTTTTGCTCCTCTATCCACTTTTTCTCTTTTTCATTTTGTTTATTTCTTAAAACATGATCGTAAAAGTAAAACATTATCTTTAAACATGAAGGGCATTCCCAATGGAGTTAGTCATGAGAAGAAGGGGAACAAGCGACCTGCTTCTGATATCAGGTTGGTGTTAAAAGTGTTTCTATGGAAGACATTGAAAAACAAAGGAAATTATTTTTGAACTTCTAGTGTTTAAATAGCCAGTAAAAGTAAAACAATTATAAATTGCACCTGTACTAGTTTTATATGTTAGATCACTTGTTGTTCAAGTATGAGTTGGGTGAATTTCCAGAGTTTTGCATGGTTCCAACTACATTTGTGTCCCAAACAAACATGGTATGGTTAACATGATTTTCGGTGTTATTTATTTCACGAGTAAGGCTGTAATCAAGTTTATCAATCAGTGCATGATGAATGAGCTCATGATTAGTGATACCTAGTTGGGTTATTGAAATATATTTCACTATTTCATTCAAATTATTGTCAAATCTTTTTGAAAATGCCAAATGGAACAAATAATTAATTATAATGTGCTAATGAATGCAGTTTCTTTACCTGGTTTTGTGACACTGAGCAGAAAGATGAAATGGGTGACATTCATGATGAGGTATATATATATTTTCAAGTTTTTGCTAAATTTTTAAGAGGTTGCATTTGTTACATCTATTAATTAAAACAATTGTTGATATGCCTTAATTTGTTTTCTGTTGCATAAGTTTTGTGTGTAATTTTTTCATTCCAAATTGTAGATTGCTGAAATGATCAAGGATGATTTATGGCCGAATCCGCTCAATTATTTCAACAGTGTAAGTTGACTTTTGATTTAATAGTAACATTTATTATTTTATTTTTCAAACAACCCATTTTACGCTCCAATACCTACCGCTCTCTATACTTGTGTCTCTAATGGTAGTTGATTACAATGTAACAGGAGGACCCTGATGAAGCAGAGGAGGATGATGATGAAGCTGTTGATGTGGTAATTAATGTTCCATTAAATTTTTTTCCTTTTTTCAAAAACTTGTGATTAGCAGATGCGGTAGAGTATTACCTGAATATTTAGCCCATCAATTTTTTGTTGCATGTTGGATATGCGTTCTAAAAAGTTCAGTTACTATGTAAGTTGTGTTTGCGCTTGATTTGGATAAGATTTTGGGCAAGGTGGATATTCAAAGAGGAAGAAAAATGGGGAAAAACTTAATGCTTTAGTAAAATAGTTTATTTGGGGTTGGCTAAATATGTCATTTGATTCTAAGACCTGGCATCAACTAGGTATATTATCAAAAGTAACTCTTATGAAGAATTGCGCAGCCCTAATACCAGTGTTTTCAAATAGTCGCTCTATGTGTAATTTGAACAAACTGCCAATGTTCTGTGATATGCTATTTGGTACAAAGTGTTGTCGAATAGAGGCTATTGTTGTGCTACAGCAGAGCGGAATTTGAACATCCAACTGTTTTCTACAATTGACAATACTGCCTAATCCCTCAAACTTACTTTTCAGTTAAATTTATGCCCAATCTATTCATAACTCTTAACATAATATTATAAGCTATCTTTGACTTGACATATAGCCCACCTGCATATATAGTTTTATAAACTGTCTAAGATCCATTATATGTCTAGATATATGGTTGACATACTCCTTAATATGAATGTTCGTGTCATGCTAGCTCTTGTGATTATTTAGATCCTATTCTCAATTCTATTAGACTTTATAAATTGCAATGTAACTTAGTTTAGAATTTACTTCTCTTTACTCATAATCTAGGAGTCGGACTATGTCTGTTGAATCACGAATATGAAGTGAGATCTAAATTTCATTTAATTATTGTACTTTATAGACATTTTCAAAGAAGACGTGACAATACACCAGAGCTATGCAGTTGCTTTACTAAGAACCAATCTGTTTATTGAACTTTTGTGCCTTGCATTTATAATTAAATATACATGTATATATATTATGGTTTTATTTTGAAATAACAAAATCCAAATGTTCTCATTGGCAGGGAAAGGATGATGATGACTCTGAAGATGATGATGATCAAGAGGATGACGACGATGATGAGGAAGAAGAATAGTGTAAAATGCTTTAAAATAGCAGCATTACTTGGTTTTAATTTATTTATTTTAAGGTTATTATAGGAGTATCTTAGTGGACTTTAGGGGATGATGAAATACCAAGGTTGGCTATTGGTTCCCCCTTAAGTTGTGACCTTATTTACTGTCCTTTGAAGGTGATTTCTGGTTTTATCTTTAGTGCACTTCTTTAAAGATACCAATGATACATCGGATTTTATCTTGGTCCTATATTGAACCATATAGTTAAAATGCAGTATATTTAGTGTATAGCTGCGTAATCAATATCATTTTATTGCTATCACAATCTATAATGCGGGCACAACTTTACAGTACCAACCGGATGAAACTACATGCTATGCTGAAATCAGTTGTACATTTGTACTTTTTCACGTTAATTTTTTTGTCCAAACTAGCCATCTAAGATTGCGGATTTCATGCATAATTTGGCCTCCTCAAATGTTCCTATGACTGAGCTCTAGAGCCTTGTTTCAACTCAGGATTGTTTGGCAGCAAGGCTATTTTGGTGGAGTGTGATTCTCAAGTGGTAGTGTGTCTATTTTCTAGCTGGGTATAATCAAGTCTTGGCTTGATTGGTGGGTGGGAGGTCTACCTATTTACACAGTAATGTTTTGTATATATACTTAATTATCATATTTTTATCCATTATGTTGATCCTTCAAGAGTTGATCCATTATCATATTGTAAAAAAATACTGCTATAAAAATATCATTCCTAAAAAATTATAGCGACATTAGTTCACACTATCACATTTAAATATTACAAACAATGACTTTTTTTTTTTTTTTTAAAGATTTACAATGACTACTCTTGAATCTATTGTTGAAGTTGACGTGATCTTTACCGGCACAACATATGTTAATATCTTGGAACAATGAGCTATATACTTTTATACATACATTGTATCACCACAAATATCAGTAGTGTAACATTTTGCGACACAAGCGTTAGTGAAGTATGAGATTCTCCTGTTTTAAAAAAGAAATGGATTATGTTAGATGGGAAATAAACACAAATAATTTAAATGATATATAAAAAAATTATAATAATAATAATTTTGCAACAACAATTCTTAGTTTGTATTTATCTCTCTGTCCTCTTTGAAAATAGAGGGAATCTGGATAGTTAGACCGACATTGGTCTTCACAAAGCATGTACCTTTTTTTTACGCAACACAAAGCATGTACATTGTACATAAACAACATTGAGTGTTTGAACCTAGGTGTGGCATTGGTGGAGACGGATTTTACCTTCTTCGTTCCCGTCTCTGATTCTTATATACTTATATGTTATCATACTCATGTCCAACCGAGACGAGAAATTGAATTTCATCCTCGTCCCTGACAGATTGGGGTATTTCAGTCACATCCTTGTATTCGCAGTGAATCATTTTTTTAATTAAAAAAAAATTTCAGTCTCGAACACAATGTTGTAATGCATTATCCAGTAATATGTTCATTTTAACATTTCTTTGACCGAATGATTTGGTTGCTCCTTTAAATATCAATGACATTTTTATAACATGACAATTATCAAACCAAATAACATGGTATATCAATATATAGCCAAAATTTCAATGTTCTAAATTAACCGATAATCCAAATTATCAAACCTAATTATCAAAATAACATAACCAAGTACAAAGGACATCATTGTTTATTGAAAATTTAAAATTGCTAAAAGAAGTAGCCACATAAACATTGTCTTATTTCTTTCTCTAAATGCTAGCGAAGTCTTCAGCTTCACTCTTCGAAGTGAGAAGCAACAACACTAGTCAATGGTTACGGTGACGGAGAAGAGAGAGACCAAAAGTGTGAGATGTGGAAGGAGAAGAGAGAGAACTCAAGTAAGTGTCGTTTGATAGACAGATACCGACTGTGGGAGTGAAATGATTTAAAATTTGAGTTTTTATTCATATAATATGAGTAATAAAGGGGTCATAAAATAATTTTCAAACATTCAGGGACTTCCCATTATCCCATATCATTCTTGTCTTCAATCTAAATCGTCCATGCTGCTTTAGCTACTATCTCTATACATACTATACCAAAAGTTTACATTTGAGAAGCTATTAGAGAAGTAAGAGATGATTGAGCCTAGTATTCCAACAGTTGATCTCTCTCCATTCCTCACAGAACATGAGGATGGCAACAAAAAGAAAGTCATGGAAACAATCACAAAAGCCTGTTCTGAATATGGTTTCTTCCAAATTGTGAACCATGGTGTTTCTTTAGATTTGATGAAACAAGCTATGGACCTATCCAAAACATTTTTCAATTACTCAGATGAAGAAAAGAACAAGAGCAGTCCTTCTTCTAATGCTCCACTTCCTGCTGGATATAGTAGACAGCCACTACACTCACCAGACAAAAATGAATACTTGCTTGTTTTTCCTCCAAGATCTAACTTCAATGTTTACCCTGAAAATCCTCCTCAGCTAAGGTAAATTCTATCACTCAATTTATCCATGATTTATTATTGTCATTTTTTGCTTTTCACATGTTAAATGAGTTTTTGATCCTTAACAAAAACACAAATTTCATTTTATAGTCATTCTAAAAAATTTCAACAAATTTTGATCCCCAAATGTTTTTCATCATAATTTTTTTGTCCATGTTTTTGATTCAGGGATATTTAGAATAATATAACAATCTTTCGGACAAAAAATTAATTTTATTTGAACAAAATATGAATTATTAAAAACTACAAACTTAGAAATTCATTTTTAATCATCCGTTGTAAAAAATATTTGATCTTTTGCAAGAGAGATTTATATAATCTACTAAACATGACCCAAAAAAATTTCAAAATTTTGAAGGATACATGTGACTTTACATGAAAGTAAATAAAATTCTAGCGTACTTGTTTTAATATGTTCTGTGTGATGTTTCAACATTTATAATGTTCAGTTCAATGTTCCAACATTACGAAGTAAACATAAATAAAACAAGAAAATAAATGACAAGGTAAAGGACACGGTGAGTTTCTTGACCCAGTTCGGTGACGAACACACCTACTCTGGGGACTACCAAGCCAGGAAGGAAATCCACTAGTGTAGTCCTTATTCTATAAGACTCAGCAAACTCCTCGTTTACACTAAAAACCTAGGACCTACCTGTATTGACTTCAACCTACGAACTCCTAGATCTGAGATCCCATCTCACTATCCTATGGTCAGTCACAACCCCTGTGACCTATCAGACCTCAAACAACAAACACAAAGATGAAGTTACCTTCAAACAAAACAACTAACATCGTACTTCACAGCTTTGGTGTAGTACACATGAGTTTACAACTCAACACACAGTCCTTAACATGTATCACAAATGACACAAGAAAGGCTCACAATAAAGGTACTAGACTTGCATCAACATGATATAAGAATAGAACACATGTAGACTCAAAACCCTAAAAATCTAAACTTTTTAGAATGACGGCTTGAATGGTTCATTAGGTCTTGAAGTCTCCCTTATATACTGAAGTAGCTCAGGTCAAATACTTTAGTTGGGCTTCAGAACAAAACAGATCGTCCAGCTGATCTGCAAAATAAGAATCAGAGACAAATATAGAAAGTCCTAAAATGTCAGAACATCTTTAGGATTCTCTAAAACAATAACAAATATTTCCTAAAATATAATCACAACTTTAGGAATATTCCACAGTTGATTCTGTAAAGATATTCGCGTTGCTTGGTCAACAAGATAAGGAAATATTGTTTCATTTTAAAGATAAGGCGCGCGTACAAATAAGCATGAACTCAGGCACACTAAACCGTGCCAGGATGTTGGAACATCGTGCCCAACATCTTACAGAGATGCCTAAGCACATGTTGGAACATTGGTTCCAACAATACAGACAAAGATATTTGTTTTAGCAATAATGTAGCCAATACAAATACCCAACAATAAATGAACCAAAAGTTACGACAGAAAACACTTGTAGAACCAAAACTTACTCAAAAATTATAAAGGAACCAAAACCAAAATTTGATATTTTTATTTGGACCATAAACTTATTTAAATGTGATTTTGAGCGTCCATCGTCTAAATTTGTAAATGAATTTATAAAGAGACGTCGTTTACACTTTACAAGTTGGTTTTGTAGTCGGTAAAAAATTTATTAGAGCTATTATAAAATCTAGATTGTTATAAAATAACTATTAGTGTTACGTTAGTTAGTAAAGAAAATTCTCTTCCCCAATTTTTTGTTTTAAAAACACTGCTACAGAAATAGAATAAATCCAAATATGAACTCTTTGAACTTTGAAAAGCCGTGTTTGTGAAGAGCCATGTGCGTGGGAAGACATCCTAACATCATTTTTTTTATCTGCGTCAAACCTAACATCATAGTTTATTACAAATATTAGCTATATTAGATAATTTAGGCTTTATTAGATAAAATAATAGCTATTGAAAAACATAGTCTCACTTAGACTAAGTGGTGAGAAGCGAGGAATTGCGGGTTTAAACTCACGTCTCAATGTATCTTTACAGATTTTTATCACATGAGTTGCAGTTACATAACAAATATCTTCAATTTAATGTTGTTAGTATAGGGTAATGTTGAACCTCAAGAAAAACCATTTCACGATGATATCACGAACACATGTTTCAACGATGTTTTTGAAAAGTGTTTAAAAATTCAGTCTACTACTTCCATGAATTTCGTCCATTCCCATGATTTAATTAGTTGACTGAAATTTCGTGAATTATTCGCGAAGACATTTGTCGTTATAAATAACACTACTCATTATTATTTTCCTTACACGGTAATGTTGAACCTCGTGAAAAAACATTTTAGGATGATGTCACAAACACATGTTCCAACTACGTTTTTTAAAAGTGTTTAATGATTTAATTGGTTGATTGAAATTTCGTGAATCATTCAGAAAAGACATTTGTCACTATAAATAATCCTACTATAGTTACTAATTAATCAACCGTTCATTGAATATTAAAAATCTGTCACTAATAATACTCAAGTGCACATAAAATGTGTGCCTATTATGTGATAGGGAAGTAGTTGAAGAACTATTTGCACAAATGAGCAAGATTGGAGTGATGATAGAGAACATTATAAATGAGTGTTTAGGCCTCCCTCCCAATTTCCTCAAAGAATTCAACAATGACAGAAGCTGGGATTTCATGGTGGCCTTGCGTTACTTACCAGCTTCTAACGACGAAAATGTCGGAATCACAGAGCATGAAGATGGCAACTGTGTTACCTTTGTTCTTCAAGATGAAGTAGGAGGTTTGGAAGTCCTTAGCAATGAAGAATGGGTTCCTGTTGTTCCTTCAGAAGGCACCATAGTGGTTAATGTTGGTGATGTTATTCAGGTAATCCTATGCTTAATCCTATGGTTTTTTTGTTAAATCTTTTTTTGAGGCAATGTTTGTGTTAATCTTGTCTTATCAAAAGGGAAAAAGCTTCTTTGAAATAAATTTCTCTCTAAAGTGAGCAAGTGATGGTTTATTTATACAAAGTAATTAACTTTAGAGGATTTGAACTTTTGATTGAAAATCAATATATATTAATGTATGATGTATTAAAATTACAATTCATTTTAAATTAGACTAAATAGTCATTTTGGAATTTAAATATGTGATTTGCTCTCACAATAGTCTTAGATAGTATCAAAACTCATGCATACATAAATACATCTTTAGCTAGTCACTATGGTCCTCAAGTGTATCTTTTATTAGTTAGTTTAGTCATAAAAGTGTTTTTCGATTATCAATCTGGTCCTAATATTACTGACAAAAGATACACTTATAAATATTTTTCTGATTTTGATACATTCAGAAACTATTGTTACATTATCTCACACATTTAGAAAATAAAATGACTGTTTACTCTTTAAATAGCAATTTCTCCTTAGAAACAAGTTCACTTTTAAATAGCAATTTCTTCTTAGGTGATGTACTACATATGAAATCTTGGCATATCACTATTCAATTGTTTGTGTTGGATATCCTCAAATACTTGGATGTATTTTTGTATCACACTCTCACTAATGGTGTTGTCATTTTGAAGGTCTTGAGTAACAAAAAGTTCAAGAGTGCAACTCATAGAGTTGTAAGAAAAGGAGAAAAAAGCCGGTACTCATTTGTGTTCTTCCATAACTTAAATGGAGAAAAATGGGTTGAACCATTACCACAATTCACCAAAGAGATTGGGGAATCACCAAAGTATAGAGGATTCCTTTATAAGGAGTATCAAGAGCTGAGAATGAGGAACAAGACACATCCACCGTCTAGGCCAGAAGATGTTATCCACATTACTCATTATGCAATTGATACCTAGATTCTTGGTCTCTTGACACTTGTGTTTTGTGTTGATTCAACATAAAAATAAATATGATATACTTCCATCGTTTCATTTCATGGTTGTTTGTGATGGTTCATTGTTTCTCAAATGGCACAAAAGATATGTAACATGATTCACTTCTCACCCATGGTCACTACACACAACAACTACATTCCTATGTTGAGTAATAAAAAAATTTCTAAAATATTAAATTGATTGATTTTATTATTAATTGAAAAATTAATATTTAAAAAAAATCGATTACACTAATTTAGTAAATGATTTTGCATTATAAAACGTTAAAAAAATAAATCTTCAACTAACATTTAGTAATTTTACTAAAATACTTTCATTGACTTTAAAAGGGTCCTGTATTAAAATTTTCCTTAGACCTCCATGTGTGTTTGGCCGACTCTAAAAGGAAATCGTGCTCAACATGAGATTTATCTATTTTTTTAATTAATAATTTAAATATTGTTATAAAAAGGATATCATAGTAAATAAAATACTTTAAATGAATGTTAAATTGGAAAAATAAAAGTCAACTTAGACTCATGTATTTTCTTTATATATATAGTATAGATGTAATGGTCAATTTTTTATTTTATCAAAATTGGTTCATACTCAAAGCACAAGGAGAATAGATAAAATGAAAACTTCTAGGTGAAAAAGAATAAACACACACTCAAGTCATATTTTAAGAAAAGATTCATGTAATTCTAGCTTCAGCACGCGGCACATGTGGACTAGAGACATATCCTTTTATATCCGCTTTAGCATGCGTAGGACACGCGGAAAAGATGTCATTTTCCTTGCTTTTCTTCATTCATCATGTGACATTCATCCTCGACATGAACTTGAGACTTACGGAACATAAATTCCCCAAGTTCTTTGGGCTACAATAACTTCATTGCACTCAATCTCCTTGCTTCCAAAACATACACGAGATTTCATGGAAATTTCGTGATCTATACTAAAATAAAACTTTAAATATCTTGGACTGGCATGGATAGACCATTTCCATGTGACTGTTCAAGTCAAGTTAGCCAGCTCAGCTCAGCATGTCTTCAATCAACACTAGATTGATTGTTCAAGTTAAGCCAGCCAGCTCAGCACGTCTTCAACCAACACTAGATTGATTGTTCAAGTCAAGTCAGCCAGCTTAGCACGTCTTCAGTCAACACTGGTTTGATTGTTCAAGTCAAGCCAGCCAGCTCATCTCATCTCAACTTAATACCACATGTCTTGTACGGACGATCATCGCGTTTCAACTCCACGCGCCCAGTACAGATTAGTTGCTTCCTAGTCCACGCGCGGCCGTACTCAAAACAGACAACCAATAGGAGGCTCTGGATCACAACTTAATGGGCCTTGAATGATCAGAGAAAGGCCCATTAAACCAACACTTTGAGGACTACAAAAGGGGGACACTTAGATGTTTGATGGGACAGATTCAAAACAATGAAAACAGTGTATTATTCATTTACTTCTTAAGAGTTCTCTTGAGACTCCACCTAGGATGTTTCACTAAGCAGCTTACCTGTTGTAATTAACTTGTGTTCACATACGTGAACATTGGCGCCCACCGTGGGGCTACGGTAAAACTTTTCCAACGACCTAGCTCCATTTTCAACAAACCTATCATCATGGTAGGACGCAGACCAATCCGGGCCTCGTCTGGATCCGAACTGAAAGACGACGCCAACCCCGAACTAGCTCAGCTGCTCGAGGCAGTGCGTGAGCTTCAAGAGAAGAATGTCGAACAACAAAAACAAAATGACGAACATCAACGTTTTCAAGCTGAAGCACAAGCTCGGGAGGTCAATCTGAAACAACAACTGGAAGATCGAGAGCGCGAGCTCAGACATCAAATTGAGGCCAGAGAGAGGGAGTTATGGGAGCAGCTCGAGCTCTTAAGAAACAATTGCACTGGAGCTGAAACCACCAGATTAATACCTAAGGTGTTCCAACCATTCTCAACAGAAATACAAGTGGTGGAAATCCCTCGTCATTTTTGGGAACCCACCATTGACTCGTACGATGGGACGAGTGACCCACATAGTCACGTCTCGACTTTCCAAACACAGATGTTCATAAGCGGAGTTGACGATGCGTTGAGCTGCAAAATCTTTGTTGGGACCTTGAAGGGTGTATCACATAAGTGGATTGCAGGGCTGCCTGCCACATCAATCACAAACTTTGAGGACCTGGCAATCCGTTTCGTTGCCCAATTTGCAGCAAATACTGAGAAGCCTTTCGTATTAGCAGATTTGTTTGATATCCGCCAACGTCCCACAGAATCCTTGAAGAGTTATCTAGCTCGGTTCAACAACGCCACTCTCATGGTGACGAAGCCTAATGAAGATATTTTTGTTATGGTATTTGAGAAGGGTCTGAACTCTGGAGCTTTTAGTGAAGCTTTAACTTTGCGCAAGACACACTCTATGAATGAGATTCGGATGAGGGCAGAGAAGCATATCGAAGCTGAGGAGATAACACGAGAGAAGGGATCGAGGGAGATACGAAACAGAGACGGAGCTAATGAGGATCGTCGGGAAGGAGTGAAGAAAAGGCTAGGGGAGAAGGGTTCTTAAGAGCTGCCCGACTGGACCGAGGAGGCCGACCAGAGCGTGAAGTCCCTACCAGAAGAAACCCATGGGAAGAAAATTTCACTCCTCTGAACAAAAGAAGAGCTCAAATACTCAAGGAGGTTATGAACACTCAGATTGGCCATTTCCATGTGACTGTTCAAGTCAAGTCAGCCAGCTCAGCTCAGCATGTCTTTAGTCAACACTGGATTGATTGTTCATGTTAAGCCAGCCAGCTGAGCACGTCTTCAACCAACACTGGATTGATTGTTCAAGTCAAGTCAGCCAGCTCAGCACGTCTTCAGTCAACACTGGTCTGATTGTTCAAGTCAAGCCAGCCAGCTCATCTCATCTTAACTTAATACCACGTGTTTTGTACGGACGATCATCGCGTTTCAACTCCACGCGCCCAGTACAGATGAGTTGCTTCCTAGTCCACGCGTGGTCGTACTCTAAACAGACAACCAAAAAGAGGCTTTGAATCACAACTTAATGGGCCTTGAATGATCAGAGAAAGGCCCATTGAACCAACACTTTGAGGACTATGAAAGGGGGACACTTAGATGTTTGATGAGACAGATTCAAAACATTGAAAACAATGCATTATTCATTTACTTCTTAAGAGTGCTCTTGAGACTCCACCTAAGATGTTTCACTGAGCAGCTCACCTATTGTAATTAACTTGTGTTTACATACGTGAACACATCTATAAAGTTGTCTGATTATGGAAGAAATGAAAATATAATGACTCAAAACAAAACAAAACATTACAAAATATTTCTAAAAGAATGAGTGTAGAAATCCTTTAATGATGATTTGAGACACTTTTTTTTTTTTTAATTTTTAAATTGAACTTTGGTGAAGGACTGAGGGTGATGAAATGGTAGGTAGAATGTAGGAGGGTTGTGTAGTACAATATACTTGAAGCTTGCTTTTTTGACTTTCAATGTTTCCTAGAAACACATGGAAATGACTAAAAAGCCCAACGGTAGTTAACTACCGCCTGTTTTTAAGTTATAAGCCAGTGGTAGTTAACTACCGCTTGGGGCATTTAAGTATTTTCCATGTGTTGTTAGGAAGTTTTTGATGTTAGAAAATAAATTTTCAATATATTTTATTTAATATATATGTAACAACATACCAGATCGTAGCTCTCAAACTTGAGTCAATGGGATTAAGACCCAATCGAATCTGTTCGTAGGTCCAATAAGGGTATTCTGAATATTTCAAGAGGTCTGTAAGCAAATAAAAGAGCCTAATAAGCAATTTTCATAAATTGCTCTTCTCCCAACAAAAACGCTCACTCCCATACAAACTGACCAAAATACCACCGCGTGAGATAACTCATGCTCGGTAAGCTAAAATATAACCTACATGAGTCAACTCACGATGGGGTTATAACCATTGTTGTTAAAATCCTGACTTAAATCCTAAAATCTAGGATTTTGCGACTTTCATCACCTTCAACGACTCAAATCCATAATAGACTCCTAAAATAGGCAAAATCCATCGATTTTGCGATTTTACGTTTTTTTATAAACTAAATCATTTATGACTATATACCTAGTATTATTATTTTTTTTTTGCATAAAATCCATCGATTTTGTTTGCAATTTTACAATTTCCTATATCGATTCCACAAGTCCTTGAGTAAAATCCTTCGATTTTGATTGTGATTTTACGAGTCCCGATTTTATTATTCCCTTTCAACCTGAAGTAAAGTCCCAATTATGACAACCTTGGTTATAACTTACATGAGTGAACTCACGCTGGGTTATCCTTGAGTTAACTCACGAATTTACAGGTGTTACAAACTTAACTCACGTATGAGGTTGATCGGTTTGTATGGGAGTGAACGTTTTTTGTTGGGAGAAGAGCAAATTTCATTTTATTTATATCCACGTCAAGTCCAATAGTACTACACATTAAATCTGATAGTGCTTACATGGGTTGAGGTTGTAAAAAGACAATCCTCACCTTACACCGGTTTTGTAAGAATCAGGTAGGTGTCCAACTTTTAAAACACTATAACACTGGGTAGATTTTGAATCAAAGCCACTGGTTCACTACATGATTATGACGGGCAGAACTGGAACATTCATCTGTTCGAGTCATTCCCAAAAGGTAGCGTCGATCTGGCTTATCTCTGCGTTATGCTTCTACATTTTGTTCCAAATGGCCCTTCGTAATTCCTCAAACACCCTTCCATCATCTTCTTCAGGTAATTATTAATTTCTCTCAATTTTACCATTCAATTTTCAATCCTTGTTTTGTTTCTTCTTTTGAATGTGTTTGTGTTTTAAGGTTAGTTCGGTTTGAATTGTTGTAAGAATTGATGTTAGTTTCTTGATTTAGGTTTTGTTCCTTCGCTACAGAAACAAATTAATTCTCAGATTTTTTTTTTGTTTTTTATTTTCTTCAAACAAATTGGAGTCTTTAGAGCTCTAAAACATCGACACAGACACCGGACACGACACACAATAGGGACGGTCGATACCAATGATAATTCGAGAAAGCGTAGTGTTATTTTAACAACCATTTTGTTGACAACTTATAGGACAACCATGAATTTACAAAGAAAAGGTAGTTATTGACACAAAAACCAAAGCAATTGAGAGATAAAGTAAAACATGATGTGAGTATGAGAGAGAAAGTTGTCACAACATGGTTGTACAAATATCATTTCTCTTCGAGAAGAGTATGAATTAATTGAATGTAATTACATGTTTTTGTGTCATCTCGGTATCAGACTCCGGACACCTCTCTAATTAGAGGTGTCGATTCTACAAGGCTTTATATGGTTTTGTTTTGACCGAATGTAATAACAAGTAAAATGTTTTCTCCAGTTAAAAAAAAAAATGTAAAGATGTTTCCTTTGATGTGGGTATTATTCAAAATTTGATTTTGGGCTGAGATATGTCCGAGTTTGGTACTAAAATAAGAAGGGTTTATCTCAGATTCTCTAAATTTAAATACGGAGAGAAGATCCAAATTATATGATAAGATGGCAAGGGATCTCGATGAGCATGGAGCTGCTTTTCTGAAACATGGTGAAACTTCTCAGTCGCTTTCGATTTCAGATATCTTTACCTTGAAAGATGGATCTGTAACACCTGTACTAAAGGTAACATAACATTTTGAGCAATTTTTGTTCCACGGGGTTATTTTGGTAGCAGCTGATGATAAATTTTCTATATGCAGCCTGCAAGTCCTCCGATTCGAGCTAATGTGTTGTATTTGAGTACTGAATTCTCTTTCCCCATTGCGTAAGTAATGAAATATTTTCCTGGATTTCTATCATTGATTATTTGATGCATCTATGGTTAAATAAAGATATAAGAATCGTTTAATTTGCGAAAGTGTTTCCCATTTTCATTTCCTAGAATTTATGTTAGTTTCACTTGTTAATAAGGAAAAAAGAGACTATTGAAATGAACAATTCTCTTGCATTTCCAGAAACAATAAAAATGACAACAAAACTATTTTCATTATTTCAGGAAATGCATTATGTCTAACTAACATTTGATCTTCTCTCCATCATAATGATTCACTTCAAAAGTCTCTCATCCTAATAGCAAATTAAAATAAAATTATATTGCAAGAATGAAAACAAAAAATGTATCCACAAAGTAAGCAACCCTAAGTTTTTCAAATCTAGTTATAGTTTTTAATATTTCCTTTTCCTTCAATAAAATTAAGTTGCATTGTTGTTAGAATTTTGGTTGGGACTAACTCAACCGCAGTAAATCGGGGCTTGTAAGGCAAGGGATGCCTTACACATATTCAGGTCATATATAATCCAATTAGGGATCTCAACACATAACCCTCACGCCCAAAATTGGATATCTAGGGCGTGATCCGAGTGGCTTGATAGAAGGAACTTTATGCCCCCTCTCTATATATACACCATAAAGAAAGGAAAAGAAAAATTAACCCAGGTGGTAATCGAACCGAATCAAAGGATGAAAATAATCTATGTGGAACCTTAAAATGAAATAGCATGGTTTCCTCTGCTGTGATGGTGTTGTTTACCATGGCGATGTCGACTGCTATTGAATGTGACAAGATCCAATTTTCTTAGCCTTTATGCTTCTTCTGGATTGATCCATAGTAGTCAATCCCGGATAGCGGTGCGTAACGGCTGACCCCAAAAGTGGGGTAGCGTATAGCGGTATGATAAATAGCGGTCACCGATATTTGTTTATTTTTTGGACAAATTGCATGAATAGTACTATAAAGTGTAAACAGACTTATATATTTCTCAACAAAAAAAAACTTATATTTAATATAAAATTAAATATAACACTCAAATCTCATGAAGGCTGGCCCAATCTAATGCATCTCATATCGTGACATATAGAGTCATAGACTTTGAGGGGAAATCACCTCCCATAGATTTTGTTCGCTTAACTTCTCTAATGGGAATGTTATCTACATAAAATATGATATGAAAACCCGTCCAGAGAATACTTTATTGAGGAAATCCTCTTCAGGAGAGCATATATTTCTTCCCTCGGCCAATGTTGGCTCTTCCATTACCATAAACATTGGTCTGAATCCTCCAGCTTTTGCCTCTTATGTTTCCCAAGAACTCAAAGTCTATGTCATCATGGTTCTTCTCATATATGTCGCCATTTGACAAATAAAAGGCAACCCCAACTCCAGCAGTATAATCAGCAGGTAACTTAATAGAAGCTTTGTGATACCCATCAAGGTAAGTATCAAGAGACAAATCTAGAACCTGTTATGAACCCATTTACCATCATTATGAACAAAGTTTATTATCCCCAAACAAGGGTGTGTTTTGTTTATTGATTTTTTTTTTTTTTTTGGAATTTGCTGAATTCAAAAATATTGCTAAAAATAAAATTTATAATTTAGAAATGATAATAGAAGTTATATAAATTTTAAATAAATATACAAATATGGAGTATAACTAAAAATATTCTTACAAATATGTGATAAAATTATCCAAATTCATCATATTAAAGTTAAATTTTTCAAATCCATCGTCCATATAATTAAAATTACTCATATCTAAATATTATTACAGACAAACAATTAATTAAAATGCAAGAATATAACATAATGTCTCATTCACTAGCATCCTCATCCATGTCATCATCAATATCCTGTTCGAAAAAAGATTCATCATATGGTGAAGGAGCATTCCAAGCTGGTGATTGTGCTTGGGAGTGTGCTGCAGCTGTCCGTCCACCTTGATGAAGGAGCATTCCAAGCTGGTGATTGTGCTGATGAGTCATGCCAGTTATCTGTTGATTACAATGCTACTGGTTGAACTGCTTCATCACACTCCATAGCACAATCACTGTCTTGGAATGCTCCTTCACCAAGTACTACTGACTAGACTGCTCCAGCAATGTTCCTTAGCACAATCACAGCTTGGATTGCGCCCTCACCAAGTGCTACTAGCTAGATTGCTTCGACACACTCCCCAGCGCAATCACTGGCTTGGAATTCTCCCTCACCAAGTGCTACTGGTAGGGCTGCTCTGACACACTTCCCAACACACTCACCGGCTTGGAATGCTCCTTCACCAAGTGCTAGTAGCTAAACTGCTCTGACACACTCCCCTGCACAATCACCAGCTTGGAATGGTCCCTCAGCATTTGCTATTGGTTGGACGGCACACTTCCCATAACAATAACCGACTTGGAATGCTCCTTCACCAAGCTGGACTGTTGTGGCACACTCCCAAGCACAATTACCAACTTGGAATACTCCTTCATTATATGATGAATCTTTTTTCCAAGAGGATGTTAATGATGATATGCATGAGGATGCTAGTGAATGAGACATGATTTTATATCATTGCATTTTAATTAATTGTCTTTCTGTAATAATAGTTGGATATGAATAATGTTAATTTTATGGGTGGTGGATTTGAATAATTTAACTTTAATATGATGGATTTGGATAATTTTATTTGTATGTTTATTTTAACTTTATTGCATATTTGTATGTTAATTTTAATTATATTGCATATTTGTATGTTTATTTAAAATTTATAAAACTTCTATTATCATTTCTAAATTATAAAAATTGTATTTTTAATAATATTTTCGAATTCACATTTGGATTATTACGATATCCCCAAACAAGGGTGTGTAACCTTTTGTTCAGAGGGATGGCAAAGCGATGCATCTTTCATTAGATGAAAGAACAAGTTCTGGATTTGTGTCAGATATTTACCTCCATGGGTATTTCAGTGCTTCGATGTAGTTACAACTTACACTGCCGGAGTTTTTTGCCTTTTATTTGTCAAATGGCAACATGTATGAGAAGAACCATGACGAAATAGACTCTGAGATTTTGAAAAACATAAGAGGCAAAAACTGGAGGGTTCAAACCAATGTTTATGGCAATGGAAGCACCAGCATTGGCAGAGAGGAAAAATATGGTCTTTGGCCTGATCCTACAGAGGATTTCCATCAATACAATATTGTCTGGGAATACTCTCATATCATATTTTATGTAGATAACATTCTCATTAGAGAAGTTAAGTGAACATAATCTGTGGGAGGAGATTTCCCCTTTAAGCCTGTGACTCTGTATCCCACAATATGGGATGCATCAGATTGGGCTACCAATGGTGAAATGTACAAAGTAAATTACAAGTATACACCGTACGTCGATAAATTCTCCAACCTTGTGTCCTACATGGTCATGTAGTCGGTTCGATTAAGCGTGTAGCCAACTGTGACACTTCTCAAAATTTTGAAGTCATTTCTTCTGGTGCTACACCAGTACGAAGAATCAAAATGGAGAATTTTCGAAAGAAGCACATGACATATTCTTACGTTATGAAAAAATCAGATACAAAGCCTCCCCTCCATCGAAGTGCGTGATCAATCCACAAACAGAAAAGGCTAAGAAAATTTGATCCTGTCACATTCGGTAGGGCCGACATCGCCATTGAAAACAACACAATCAAGGAAACCACACAGAAATTGTTTCATTTTAAGAAGGTTTCACACAAAGATTATATTTTCATCCTTTGATTCAGTTCGAATATCACCTGGGTTAATTTTTCTTTTCCTTTCTGTGGTGTAAAGAGAGAGAGAGAGAGGGGCATATAATTCATGAATATGATAATTTTGATATGATTCCTGTATTTTGACCGTATACATGAGGGTTTTTAATAATTTACATTTACCATGCGTTATTTAATGAAGTTAGGTGTGACTTATTTCTTTTGGTAAAGTTGTACATTTTACCCCCTTCTTGTTTAAGAAATACTTTATTTTCCTTTGAACATCCTTTAAGTTTTTAATCAATAGCCACAAATGATTTAGTTAAAACTGAATCCGAGGTTATCTTCCATGCCTGCAATCATTTTCTTTCCCAAAAGTACATCAAACGAGCACATTCCCTTCTGTTTTCTCATGTTCATGGACTAGGAGATGTAGTGTGTCTCCTACTTTTTTTCTCTCTTCAAATTCATCGCAGAACAACAATTTCTTTTACTAGTCTAGCATGCATAAAAGACAAAACTCAATGCATCTTGATGAATATGGTTATTTTAGGGGGAAAAGGCCTCAGCTTCAGTGTTTTCAAAGATTTAAAGGGATATAATGTATCATTTTGAAACTTGATGAGAGGAAACTATTATATTTTACAGAGCAGCACTTTAAAATTGATTTAGACAAAAAGTTACAAGGGGATAACATTTGATTATACCTATTTTCATTTTGTTTCCTGGTACATATGGGGCATATAACACCACGTTTGTAAATTATGATGATCATTATTATATCTCTACGTTCGTGTATCCTTCTTTGCTGTTGTACCTCTTTAATATTATATGTTATTGCTTTATATTACCGATTTATTCATGTATCCTTCTTTGCTGGTGTACCTCTTTAATATGATATATTATTGCTTTATATTACTTATTCAATATTCACTTATGAGATGCATGGTTTCCATGATACAGGGAGGCTGTTAAAAATATTTTCGCTCCATACTTTGATAAAGGTAAGTCATAGTTGGATTCATCTACCTATAGTATACAGTCACAATGATAACAAAATTCTTTATTTATCTTTGAAAATTTCCCATTTCGCTTCAATCTTTTCTTTATCTTTTTAATTTTTTTTATTCACTTCCTTACATGTGTGTCAATTAGCAATCTGGTTTCAGAACTCGAGTATGTACCATTTTAGCATGTTCCATGCCTCCCACCATATTGTACCTGTAAGTGCCACCAAAGTAGAGGTATACCTCAAGTATCAATGGCTTCAATTCATATTGGCAGTTTGCTCATGTGATAACTCATGAGAATCATTGTTTTTCAGGTAGAAGCCGAAGCATCTTTTGTGGAAACTGTTGCTTCAAAGCTATGCCCTTTGAAAATTGTATTGGATAGAGTGGTTTTAACTTCAACAGGGGTGCTCCTTGGTTGCTGGCAGGTTTTTTATTTTTCCCATAGCTAAATGATTCATCTCCTTATCCTTCCCACATACCTTATAGATTGATTTTCACTCATGCTTCCCCTTCACCTTTTCTTTCTATCTCTCATACCTAACAAAATAGATTGGTTACCGATTCCTGTCAAATGATTTAGAATGGTGAAGCGGTGATCGACATAAATTGTTTCATCTGTTTTCTTTTTACCGGCAAATGTTAGTATATTAGTTGTTACATTACTATTTTCTCCTTCCCCAGGGTTTAAACCTTGGTCTATTAATTCCTCCAACGTCTTCAGCCCGTTAGTTGACCTAGCTCAAACCAATTGAGCTATGCCATTCTCCTTTTTTAACTGTTAGCCCTTAAGTTTCTATGTTTACTAATTTTTTCCATTTAGCAACAAAATTTGAATATATATATATATATATATATATATATATATAAGTCAGGATCTGTTGACTCCAAGTTTAAGTTAACAGACTTACACGGTTACACCAAATCTTAACTGTTAAATCTAATCGATCCATTGGCTTACAATGCGGTGAGTCAAACTTATAATGCACCATTTCTCCTCTTTCACGTACGATTAAACAAACTATTCTATACTTTCCCAGTCACCAATTGTTCACCTGTTTATAATCTCTCGTCTAATTTTGTGCTTTCCGTGGTTTTCCTTCATCTCTTTCTTCATTTTGTTCACCTGTTTCGCTCATCTAATATGCTCATGAAAATTAAAAATTCACAATTCAACTAGCGGTGGAGATGATTTGAAAAAATATATACCTAATTATATTTAACCTAATATCTTTTCATGTCTTTTAATTTTCCAATTCAACGAAGAATCATGAGTTTTAATTTAAAACACCTTAATTCTTTTATTTCCTCCAAAAAATCTCTTGATTCGTCTTATTCTAATTTCTGGTTATGATTATTGATTTTATTAACATAATAGAATCATAAGAATTCATCACCTCGCATAGGCAATTTGTAAACGGACTAACAATTTATTAGTCAAAACTCACCAACAATTACCCATGATGATTTGTATTTCTTTGGGCTAATCGACATATTATCCATGACGATTTGTAATTCTTTGGTTTAATCGACATAATCTAGACAAGATGTTGTTTATAACTTTCAATCGGTGACTGGGAAAGTATAGAATGGTTTGTTTAATCGTATGTGAAATAGGAAAAACGGTGCATTATAAGTTTGACTCACAACATTATAAGCCATTGGATCGGTTAGATTTAACGGTTAAGATTTGGTGTAAGTCTGTTAACTTACACCTGGTGTCAACTGATCTTGACTCTCTCTCTCTCTCTCTCTCT
>Ga0315914_1001217_pt1 | contig 37585 bp, 16 predicted proteins | sample MpolenodulesMG_FD_203920 | JGI IMG/M metagenome (GOLD analysis project Ga0315914, IMG submission 203920) | Medicago polymorpha root nodule microbial communities from Los Angeles, California, United States - elongated nodules | ecosystem: Host-associated > Plants > Roots > Nodule | place: USA...
TCACCCTTAAGGTTTTGATGATAACAAGGTATTAAAAATTGTCAATTGGATATGCTAATATTTGTTCAAGTGTACAGGACCATAGACAAAATTTTATATCTTTAAAGGGTTCTGAAAGAACAAAAGAAAGCAAAAGAATCAACAAAAAGGAAGCTTGAAGCGTTTGAAGAAAAGTGCTCCTGAAGTTCAAAGCGCTCCTGAAGTGATGACGTCATCAGAAGCACCTCATCAGAAGCAAGATCGCCAGAAGCTGAAGTTCATCAGGAGCTGAAGAACTTAAAGCTTTAAAAGCTGGAATCTCATTTAATCTTGCCTAAGAGTTGCTAAAGACGTAAAAAGGTGTAACAACGGCCTTGAGATAAATTTGAAAGCTTTGGATGCTTACTCCATCAAGAGCGTTGAAAAAGGACAAATGTACGAACTGTACAACCACCTTCTCCACTACTTTGGTTGTGCTTTGCAACAAGACAAGGATAACAGCTCTGCCTGCAGAAATGTTCCTTCATACAAGGAATGGATTTGAAATTGATCCTTCATAGGACAATAACCATATCAGGCAAAAGATCATTGGTGATCAATAAGCTTCAAACGACTCTTTTATGCATGTGTGCTGGCAATTCTCCAACGTCTCTTTCACACCACTATATAAAGGAGTGAAGATCTTCTAGTTGGAGATAATACAAGATACAAACAAGAAAGCAATACACACGCATACAAAAGCTAGACTCTCTAAACATTTCAAAGTTCATACTCTGTTTTGTTTGCATTTCAAAGTTACTTAGAATTTCTTAGCAAAGTCCTTATTTTAGAAATTCTATAGTCTAAAGAGTCTGTAATTGATTTGTATTGTGAACACCACTGATTGTATATCAAGTGTTCAAACTCAAACAATTTTCTGTGTAAATCTGTTTGTTTGTAAGTCTCTTGCTTGTGTGCTTGAGCATTTGTAAGTCTCTTGTAGTTGTACTAGAGCATAGGAAAGTCTCTTGCTTGTGTGCTTGAGCATAGGAAATCTCTTGCTTGTGTGCTTGAGTACTTGTAATTTGAGATTACATTGTTAGTGAAATCTCTTTGGAAGTGCAAGGGGGACAGGACTACTTCCGGTTTATGGAAGGAACCTGTATAATTGTTTTGTGTCTTTCTTCTCTCTCTCTTACTCTGTTTTTATCCGCTGCACATTTAGTCTCTGACCACTACTTCAGAAGCTGATTGTTATCTGCTTCTGAACTGTGACATCAGTGGGAGAAATGAAGAAAAAGCTAACACAATTCAACCCCCCCTTCTTGTGTTTTTTCTCACCTTCAAATCTAAGTATTTTTGAAGATATTATGTTACCTGAAGACACTATCATCCAGAGAGCCTACAATTGTGTAGCTGAGTACAAAAGCGCAACCCTGGTTGATTCTCTCCCTCAAGTTGCAGTAGCATCCCGATCTACACCCCTTCATTCAGCCCATCGCGCCACTAAATAAGTTAAACCCGATGCAGGCATGGTCAAAATCAACTTTGATGCTAACCTTCAAATCAACAGAGCTTGGGGTTTGGGTGGTATTATAAGAGACAGTGAAGGATTGGTTATGGCTGTTGGAACTTGGCTTGTCCATGGTAACGATCACGCTCTGGAAGCTATAGCGTTTGTGATGCTGGCAGCGATGAAATTCACTGCTGAGTGTGGTTTTCAGTCAGTGATGTTTGAAGGAGACAACGAGCGTCTCATTCGTATGGTTAAGGAGGGTTTGATTCAAGATAGATCTTATCTAGGTTTAATGGTCCAGGAAATCCTTAAGACCAAATTAGCGTTTGACAAATGTCTATTTTCTTTTATCCCTAGGACCGGTAACAAAGTGGCTCACCACTTGGCCCAATTAGCCCATTCCGACCCAAATATGATTTGGATGGAAGAGGTGCCCTTAGCTATTACTTCTATGTACCTTCATGATATTTTGAATTAATAATATTCTTATCATTTTCAAAACAAAACAAAAAAAATTATCATTGACATTTAAATTATAAAGAAATGAATTTTTTTTCTTCTTAAATGGTGGTTTAAAATTATTATACATCAAAAAATATTAATTTATGTTAAAATAGATTAAACTGTAGTGCATGTTTAATTATTAAGGGATGAAGATTGTAATTCAAGCATCTTATAGGGGAGGGGAGTAGAAATTTTTCTTTCTAAGGGAGGGGAATGTATATTTTAACATAAGAAGGGAGGGGAGTGTAATTCAAACCTCTCTTAAGGAAGGGGAGTGTAATTTACTCATAATAAAATAAAGGATGGTAATTTTTTCCATTGAAAACAATAAAATTTGAAATTCTAAGTAATCAAATTCACGATTTTAAGACACAATATTCATTGGCATTTTCCTGAGATCAAAATAACCCACGTCCAAGTTGACCATCAACTATAGAGAGTACACTTCAAAATAAAAAGATAACTATGGACTACAGTGAATGAATTGATAAAAGCAATAAACTAATAAAGTCCCACATCGGGTGGTTTGTAAAACAGAGAAAATAAATTATCTATAAAAGTAATGTCTAACGCAGAGGGAGAGGCAATGAATGAGATACTTCATGTTGTAAGTTAACACTCTTCTCAGTAATGTTCATTTTATAGCAAGTCGGACGGAGTCATTGCACACGACCAAGTTTCGTGCACTGCCTGACGTTTTGAATTGCAATGAAATTGTCACTACTGCAATATGAAATCAAATTTTCACAGCAATGCTTTTGTTTTTCTGTCTCTCTTCCTTTCCACTTTTCGAATGAGACTGAATTTTTTTCCATCTCTTTCATTTGTTTTTTCCTTTGCTAATCTTATTTATACACTTGATTGGGGTTTATATTCTCATGTGATTGGTTGTAGTTACATTTCTTGTCATCTCTTTCTTCAGCTGCACCTACAACTCGCAATATATTATTAATTCAAAGCAAACACACATAACCTAATGTTTGTTACCGTGTTGATTGAGAAATTGAAAATTAACTTTACCAGAATTAGCATTTTTTAATTTTGACCTATTGTTGTGATGTTTGTGGTGTGTAAAATCTATGGTTGTTTACATGATTTTTATTTTTTATATGAATTACATTTATGTTTAATTAGGGTTTAAATTTACTTCCATGGTTGATGGTTCATGTAAACATTGATTTTAGTTGATTTGCATCTTGGTGTAAATTTCTCCGAAGCGCCGACACTTATGATTAAAGGCGTGTTCGGTGTCCAGCACTGACATGTGTAATTAAGTTGAATCGTGTCATTTTCTCATTGTATTATCGATTTCAATGTGTCATGTTCATGTCCGGTGTCCGTGCTTCATAGGTAAATTTTAATATGTTGTTGTGGAGGAGTTATAAATTGATATGTAGAAGGTGCATTTAATTTGTGGGTTGTGCTATTTAACAAAATTGATATATAGATTTGCAAAAAAGAATATGAATGAGAATGCTGAGGCTTGTGAGGGTAACAGGGTGGGATGTTGAAGTTTAGTTGCGGAGACAAAGGTTTCATGGCAGGTTTCTGTGAGCAAGGGAATGTGTTCACAATAGTTTTGATGTGGTTAGGGGACATTGTTTGCAGTGGTGGCTAAAGGGGGTGTACTTGGGTTAATGTTATGTAATGTAGAAGAGTAGTGGATTATGATGTGAATGAGAATAGTGAAGGAGAGTAAAGAGTTACTGGTTTCAAGAGGATGGTTACCAGTTAGTTTTTTGTAGTGGTTTGGTTTGTCGATGAAGGATGATGGTGGAGGTAGTGACTATAGAGGTCTACTGTTGGTCTGTTGTGATGGTTTACGGTGTTTCCTTTTTACGGCTTTTTTGACGATGAGTGTCTGATGTAGAGAATAGGTTTTCTTCCTAATAGTGCAGTGATTAAAATTTGGCAGGGTCCCGAGTCCGTTTAGTGATGCATGTAGCTCAACCCCTACTTCTAATTTCAAGTGCAGAAAACTCAAATCTTGAGGTAGTTTGAAGTAGTGATCACACTATACTCTTCGTAAGTGTATTATAATATGTAATGCATATGTGTAACACTCACTATTTGCTTCTTGAATTGAACTTGGCCCTTGTAATTGAAATTTGCTTGTCCGTGTGCTAATTTTTCAATAATATTACATAATAGGCGTAAGGATTTTTATAACCTAAAAAGCTTTTTCTGTTAAAATGAAAATGGGCGCCATTTGCTTGTCTGAAGATCAGGTCTGCTCCATTTCATTATTGCACCCTTTTACTTTATCTACAAGCATATGCGGGAGTCTGCGTGAATAACCTGCATGATACATAGTTGTTTTATGGTTCCGGTTGTTTGACTGTCAGGTTCAAAGTCTGATGTGGCTATTCAATTCAAGAAAACGTGAAGTTCCGCGCTCTCTTCATCAGAAGAAAAGGAAAACAAGAAAGTGGGATTTTCAGATTATTGAAGATGTGCTAAAGAAAGGGGGGTTAGCAACCCTCCGAAAAGGAAGCTCAACGTAACCATGGTGGAAAAGCTTTCTCTGACTCCTGAGTCTTTCAGAAAGGGTGAAAGCGTGCATTTGGATGTTGATGCTTATGATCCTGAACACCCTGGCTTCAATCAATCAGTGACATCTGGGGCTCACTCTGCTGCTAGCTATGAATCGCATGAGCTTCCTACATTGCAAAAGAAGAAAGAAAACTTCCATATTTTTGAGGATGATAATGAAGATTTTATACCATTGTGTTCAACTGACCATTCTGACCTTGAAGACGGGGAGCTTGGTAATTCTAGCAAGGGTTCAGATGAGGAACAAATAGAGTTAGATATGCTTATTGGAATTGATGATTCTTCTATCCCTGTTCCACGATTTCTGCTGAGTAATAAAGAATCCGACAAGTTAGGTGACTCTTCCTCTGCTGCTGTAAGTGACCTCCAGTCCAAAGATGAAAGTGATCATTTGAATTCCCTTCCTTCAAAGGGTATGTATTGTGATGAGCCCAGAGAAAAAACCAGTGTGTTTTCTCGCTTAAGTTTTTCTTCGAAGGGTGTTGCTTCGAAGAATCAGAATAATGCCAATGGAAAGGACTTTGCGAATAACATGTCAAGAGAAAATAAGCAATATCGATATGAAAGCATTAAAGATGTCAGACAACAGAGCAAAAACGGTGCAACGTATAAAAGAGCTAGTGTGTTTCTGCGCTTGGCCGGTGCTTCAGATGCTGTTTCTCCACAAGTCCCCTCTATGACAGGACTATATGAAAGAACTGACAGCTGGAAGAAGGTTTGGTAGAAAAGTAAAGTTTCAGAATGTTTGGCTTCAGTATATAAACAAGTGGTAGTTTTTCTAAATTTTAGTTACTTTTTAGTTGAGATTAGAAATGAATTTAGCTGGGTTAGGTTCTTTTAGGAACCTATCAATAGAATATATGTTTACGTTGCTACTTAACAGATTTGAGTTCAACTCCACGCTATTAATGCACTCCAAATTTTCATGCCATCTTGTTCTTTTTTTCTTTATTTCTTTTTTTTTTGTTTAATGGTGTTTGTGGTGTGGTGTGGTGTGCTAAGCTTTATTGTCTGCAACTGGTTTGTTTCTGTCACATTGCTTCATTTGCACTCCAAATGATTTTGGGGGCACATACATGTGCCGTTCTGTTGTTGAGGCCATATTTGTTCTTCAATGACATGGTATCTCTCACCGCCAGCAACGAACCCTCACAAGGAACCCACAACCATTAAACATATTTGATTTGATGTTTAATTTAACGAGAGAAGGGTGATCACCATCTCCGTTTATTTTAACAAAGCAATTCTGTTTGAGCCTGACTAACATGCTCTCTTGGATGTGAGTATCAGTGCAGGTATCATAATGAGTATCAAATGAACATTATTTTGCATGCGAAAGTATGAGTCAATTCTGTTTGGTACTTCCAAATTTTGTTAATTCAAATGGTCCAATTTACAATAATAATAATAATTGAATACTTAAGTGTGTGAATATTTAGAAAATACAAGTTTTGATCCAGTTTTCTTGTTAGATAAAATACTTTTGAGGTGTATATTTGCTTGAAAAAAACGAAGCTACATTTGAGGTGTGCAAGCCACTAGGAAGATTTTATCCTTTTATAGTTGATCAATTGTAAAAGTTAAACAATTCATAACTCCAATCCTAGTAACAGGTCTGGACTTAATAATTTTTCCTATATGTACATGTAGCCTGGATGTGTTTTCAAAATAGAATGCTACGTTATCCATTATTGCATTCTACTTATAAGAGGTAGATCTATTTCAACCTTGATGACTCATTACAATTTCAACAATTCATAACTCAAATTTGAATACTACGTTATCCATTCTAGCTCTGTGTTAGAACTGGTGATTCACTGCGTTGAATTACTTTTATTATTCACAAGAAATGGTTGCGTTCTGCCAGTGGGACAAAATAATCATATGACATCTCAACGATAACAAAAGAGGAACATTTCTTAAATGAGTACAACTTCTCCTTGAATTCTTTCAAAGCCTTAGAATTAAGTTTTTGAATTGGGAAGGAGAAAGCCATCCTCTCCAGCATCCTACCATTTTCAATAAAAAGTTTGACTAAAATCAGTTCATGCTCCTCTCCATTAGCTTTTCCAAATTTCACATCTCTGAGAGAAGAGACCAAACAACCGGGCACAGCAATAGATTTCAGGATCTCTTTTGCGAATTTGGGTATTCCCTATTGATTAACGATCAAACCAAGTACAAATAAGACTCGTCAAGAGCAAAGAAAGTAGAACGAAAAGAAAATCATTAAGCAAGTAGTCACAAAACTTGTATGAAAACAGTACAGCAAAAGTTGCATTGCTAGTTCATTTAAAAATATAAATTACTATGACTAACCTTCGTCAGAACTAGTGTGTTCAGAACCGGTGAGTTTTGAAGAAAGCCTATAATAACTTCAATATTAGTAACATAGCCAAGCTCCAAATGACTCAACATTGAAAATACAGGTAAATGGCCTAGTGGTAGAGCCTGCATGAGCATGAGATAAAGAAACGCTTATTTTGTAAAAGTAAAATGAAGTGTGCAAAGCGTTAATCATGATAACCAAACATAGACAGTTCCATGTAGTAGAAAAAATCATATAGAATACATGCTTACCTCCAACTCTAAGGGAAAGTCCTCAAATTTGATACATTTGACTTGATGGAATTGCTGGAAAAGGAGAAGGGTAAAAGGAATGCGTCGAATCTCTGATTCTACTTTACTAACTTCTAAAAATGTGATTTTTACAGAACCACAAGCAGGAAAATGAATTTTATGTGACAGACCATAACCGCAGTAATTGAATTCTTTAAGATGTAAAGCATTGAACTAGATTGATTGGCCACATGGATCATGTGTTTTAACCTCAAAGAAATCAGCGTCTTGTCCTATGGAAATAGTTTCAAGTAAGGGAGCTTGTACGATAACATCTTTTCCATTTGACCAATGGCAGTTACTGATCTCAAACTTTTTGACAAACGGTAAATTAAGGTTCATAGAGTCACTGGAGGGATCAATGTCAAAAAAGACACCATACAAGTTGAGGAATTTTAGCTGTTGAAAATGAAGGGAGGTAGTGGGAACTTTTATGGCAGAGTACACTTTAAGCCGCAACTCTAGTTCTTGTAATGACGAAGAGCTGAAAAGATCATCAGATGTACCAAGAGAAAAGGGGAGTTTATAAAAATATGGATGGATCCTAAGATTTTTGACTCTCCTATTTTTCAAGATGCTAGAGATCCATGTATTTTGAAGTGATACACAACGTTTGTTATAGATTACAAAAGAAAAATTTTCCAATCCAATGGTTGAAAAAATTAAAGAAGTGTTATCAGTAACCTTGTTCAGAAAGTTTACAAAGCATTCCTCTTTTTTCCCTTTTAGAATTTTCAAACAGCTCTCAAAATCAATGTAAATTTGGTCTAGTTTTAAACGCCACCTATAATCTCCCTCAGAACGACAAGAAATACACGCAGTCCAATCATCCTACATCCAAAATCACATATAAGGTTTATATAAAAAAAGTAATCATATAGAGAAGAAGAGTGCAAGAATAAAACATACTTTCTCATAGTAGAAGCAACTAAGACATTTGGTTTTGCAGAAAGTGCAAATGTTAGTATAATTGCATAAATCACTGTCATCAAATTGAAGGTTTGTGATAGATTTCCATCGATCTATCCAGCTCTTGGATAACACACAAGTCCTAACTGCTTCTTTTGTTGGAAGCAAAGAAAGAATGCTAGTTATCACTGATTCAGGTAACTTGCTACCGACAACGTCTTCCTCCCGCGGCTCACGTGCTCTTTTCTTTGTAGAACCACCCTCCATGCTCATTACAATCTCCTTTCTTGCTGCAACTGTAGACAAAGAACTTTGTTAGTGTAGTATGGTGTGTTTTTTCCTTCTTCTGTCTCATGGCATTCACACAAACATTATTGGTTAACAAACATTTAAGTGTTTTGATAGCATTTTGCTGGTTCCTTAGTATTTCTATTCAGTTCCTTAGTGATAGCATTCAGTTACGGTAACCCACATCTTGGAAGTTGCTCTACATACATGGAATCCGAATTTGCTACATCTTTTTTTCTTTTTTTAGGTAATCTCAGCTATAAAATTACAATATAATATTACACCGCTCAATATCAATTAACTCGATACATATTTTACACATTTGACCGTTGAATTGTAAGTTTATATTATAAATCATCTGAGTAAAACGATACATATTTTACAAATTTGACTATTGAATTGTAAGTTTATATTATAAATCATCAAAGTAAAACGATACATATTTTACAAATTTGACCGTTGAATTGTAAGTTTATATCATATAGATCATATAAAATTTTAAACAAATTTAAAATCATGACATATTATTGAAATCCGTCAAGATGAACGGTGTTAAATAAAAATGCATAAACGTTAATTTTAATGGGTCTCAATAACATATCAAATCATTTTAGATTTGTGTAAAATTTTAAATTTAAAAAACATGTATCGAGTAAAATTATGTGAGCAACTAAAGCACTAAACCATTGTTTTGAATGTCAATTAAAGCTAATTCTACAATTTATAATGCATCATGAAGTTGGTGATTTTGGCTTACTCTACACTTTCTTACTTAATTCCTGTGCGCCTTTGAGAATTTATACTTTTCAGTACTTTTGACTAAGCATGGTTAAGCAATCTGTTACTAATAGCTACTTCTACTAAACTATATATCTAAATGTACGATAATATAAAATTCCCAATAAATTCAGTGAACCATAATGCCCCTCTACACTGTAATAACATATGTATAATGTTAAAACAATGATGGGAACAAAAATGGTTTAACACAACGTTACAATCTTTACTACTCAAAAGCTTTGTTGAAACAACAACAAAAATGAGCAAACTTCAAATTTTACTCTATAATTTCCCCCTCCTCTTCGTCAAACTCATTGATTCCATCTCCATTATCACCCTCATCACTTTCTTCATCTTCATTATCATGACAATTATCACTATCTTTTACAAATTTTTGCACTATTTCCTTAGTCCCATGTTCAGGAACAGCTTCTCCCCCCTGCAAATGTTTTTTTCCACCATAAACTTCAGATCCCATTTCTTTGACCGAAACTGATGGATATACCAGTGGCTTATCGGGATAATCTTTGAAGAACGAATTAGCCGTAATGAACCTGAAAACCTGAAACAGGTGGCTTTTATCTCTCTTTATATCTGCACTCAAGAGTTTCTGCAATAGAGTTGGTTTCTTCTTGTTTTCTAGTAAATCTCTGTCAGCAAACTTCTGCTTCTTGTTATTCCGACTTCTTCTGTCTAGATTCCTCTTTACCTTGTTTTTGAATTTTCTTTTGTCGGTAAATGAGTTTTTCTTATCTTCACTCTGAAGGCCTTGATTTGTACCATTATTCAGGTAGTATGAAGGTATTTCAGCAACTTCAACTCCCAACTCAGCTTGCTTTGCTAAAACCTCCTTGAGCTGCAAAGATAAAAATATATACTAAGTTCAAGATTTGCAAACTGCTCGCCATTAGTCCAAGGAAGATTTATTTGTTATCACATGTATATATTTCATCCTAAAATATACTAACCGCTTACCACTCAATGGTCAATAGAATAACAAAATGAAATGTGAGTGACAATACAAGACCCCGTTTACTTTGTTAAAATGTTTTCTAATTTCATGTTCAAAATTTTGAGTTAAGTTTTACTTTCTAACAAAGGAGATAATAGACTCTTGAAATGAACAATTGTGTACATTGTTTGGAAAAAAATGAAAATGGCAAAAATTTGTTTTCATTATTTCCAGAAATGGATCATCCCAAACTTGCATTTCATCTCCTCACAATGATCCACTTCAAGAGTCTCACACAGGTTAAAATGAACACATTTTAGAAAATGGAAATAGAAAATGTTTTCACATGGTAAACAAGGCATAATAATTTCTTCGAATTGGGATTCCCTGCTGTAGAGGAATCACGTAGCTACACGCTGTGAGTGATCTTAGCATTAGTTTGAAATCGAACAGTTCATATGACAAATTCATAAAAGCTGTTTAAACAATCTCGATCGGACGGTCGAAAGCAGTATTTACGTATCTGTTTCCAAATTCATACTGGAAAGTACTATATGCTAAAAATAACATCACTCTAACAAGTATACCTCTCGTTGTAAGAGCTCTCTATCAATGACCTTGGAGTCTTTTGATTGGTCACTCTGCTTCTGCAAGTAGTAATTCAGTTATTATTAGACACAAACATTGATATTAGACAATAATTTTTAATAATTCAAGCAGTAATAGTAGTTTGTTTGAAACCTTCTCAAGTTTTTCTCTGGAAGGATGATTCTTCCTCCGTGCTTCACGCCATTGTTGAATTTCTTGCTCAGAATAAGTCAGAGAAAAGGATCTAGCCATCCAAAAAGTAAAACAAGTGCTAAGATATTAGCAGTGCAAAGGTAGTAAAGGAAAGATCAAACTATAAACTGATGACGAAATAATACATGATTTCTAAAATTAGCACCAAAAATGAGATCTGTTTCATATGGATTGTTGTTTAAAGTTTTAGTTCGGGGCCAAAATTGTGAAAGCTCTCGACTCAACCGATGAAGCATGATTCACTTCTCCCATATGCAAATTGTAAATTGGTACTTGAGTGCCAATTAGCAGCACTTATGAGAATTGGTTCTTGCCAATTCACCGTGTGATTCATAGAACTGACAAACCGATGGCTGAATATGGAAGACGGCTTTCAGCTTTCCCCTCTTTTACATGTTCTGGGACCTCAATGTTTTCCTCAACCACCAGCGACCCAAGGAAAGAGCTGTCAGAGATGGTGGCTCAGCAGACATCCCTCATAGGAAGACTCAAATAGCATTCCGACTATGTATGTATACCCCAAAACGTACCAATACTTTGTATGGTCACGTACCACTAACACATAACATGGACAAAAGAGTATAGCAAACCTGGTAACTATGATCTCAACCTTGTTAACTCAATATGTTGAAGCAGGGTGTGTTTGTTATAAAAATGTTAATAGACTATCATACTTGATGGATTGAAATGGGTTCAAATGGTTTACTATGGCAGCAATTTATACGTCAATTTATATATGTTGCGAATTTAGATTAAAAGAAAAATACATCTTAATAATATCTACTAGGAGCAAACTGAGACTTCCTGTCATGTTCAAAGGGGAACAAGTAAAAAACAAACCAAATCAGTGTGTCAAAAACTAAAGAAAAAAAAATCCCCATTTCCAATGAAGCAACCATATTTAATAATAATTAAAAGGTAGACAATATCTGATACAACACCCAACTATAACTCCTATCATGCAATATCATGGTAATTATCCCCACCCTAATCTACCACCCCAACCATCACTAATTGCTACCATTGCAAGTTAACACAACAACCAAACCACACCTTACAAACCCTTCATGCATCACGGTTTACTTAATTGAATAAAAGCATTGATTTTGCCAAAACAATCCACACCGTATACTTGCTACACGCCAACTACACCATAGTTTAGATAGACTTAATTTGTCCCCTACTTGAATACAGAGAAGCCTAACCCTCGTGTTGGCTCATCTCTGACCAAGTCGACTCCCTTGTCCAAAATTCTGCAGGTTCACTTATACCAGTCTGAAAAGACAGCCTCCCGGCACTATTTTGAAAATAGTCCAGCACCAACCTTTAATAGCAAGCAAAGTTCCGTATCCGACGCTGAATTGTCTCCCTACAATTAAAAAACAAAACCAGAATCTTCTCATTTACTGCATTCTAAATCCGATACACTGTAAAGGATTTAAATTCCAGTCTGAGATTGAATAGTTGAATCCTTTTGCTTTTGATCTAACCCACATCCACGTTGTTAGTTTTACTTGTTCCACCAAAGACGCTGCCTCTAAATTTTTATCTTGAAATACTTTTGCATTCTTGCTTTTCCAAATAATCTACATACTAGCAAACCATATATATAACTGAAAGTTTCTCCTCATGGACCCTTCCACTCCTCATCACACCAACAAAATGCAAAACATGGTTTTTAATCTCATTACGAAACACTTTATTTACTCCAAACCACCTCGCTATCCCATGCCAAACACTTGAGAAAAGAGGACACTCAAAGAATAAATGTTATGATGAGTCGACTCCGCTATTCCACACCCGCGACAACAATTCTGAGCTTTCATAACTGAGACTCCTCACTTCACTTGGTTGACTTTCGTTGGTATCCGATCTTGACTAACCTACCAAGTGAAAACCACTACCTTCAGCGGAACCAATTCGTGTCATATTTTCGTGACTGTCTCCTCTACCCTATTTGGTCCTTCCTTCATTATGATTTGATATGCAGATTTTACCGAATATCTACCTGATGCATCACTCACCCACACCCGTTTATCATCTTCCACCTCACTAATATTCTCCTCCTCTAGCTCCACCATAAGCTGCCTCGCTAAATCTACCATCCATTGGTATAGCTCTCTCCTCCAACTAAGCCTCCATTCCCTTCTCCCCTCTACCTGATCACATAAGTCTGCCTCCTTACTCTCTTTATCCAACGATATAGAAAACAACCTATTATACTTCTTACTACATTCCTCTCCCCCCTTCCAAACTTCCTACCAAAAATAAGTATCTTTCTCATTCCCCACCACCTTCTTAATACTCTCTGCGAACCATTCTTTGTTAAACCTCGTGCTCCCTCTCTCCTCCGCCTGCACATCCAGCCACCACAAAGAACTACTCCTGCCCCCTTCCTCCACTCCTCCCAACTTCTCTCCAGATTTGTTACTGAGACAAGAAAGCTAAAGGCAATTTCTCTCATTTTTCACTCACCAACACCATTTTCCCAAGAGAGCTATGTTGAAAGCCCTCAAATTTTATATACCCAGACCCTCAAACTCTTTTTCAGTAGACACCTTGTCCCGTCTAACCCAATTTATTTTCCAAGAGTTCACACTCCCGCCCCATAGAAATTGTTTGTTGAGAGTTTATATCTTTGTGATGATTCCTGACGGAGCCTTAAAGAGAGACAAATAGAATACCGGTAACGCTGCAAGAACCGAATGCAAAAAAACGACACCCCCTCCAATAGACAAATTCCTGCATTTCCACCTATTGAGACATCTTCCCACCTTATCCACCACCGAGAGGAAGAACTTTAATAGTGATATTGCTTATAGCATTGTATGTAAGTTTTGTCCTTTTTATTAGTACCCTTAGTGATTATTTATCACTTTTTACAAGTTATCTTTTTCTCACGTTAATTTTTCATGAATTCCTCATTCCTATTCCTAACTATCTACCTTTGGAAAAGATAAATTACTGAGCAACTTACAAACGTAATTTTTGGAAGCTGGACACATATCAGAGAGGGGAAATGTAATGTCGATTTAGCCTATCCAATATCCCCCTCCAATTATTTAAAATGTAAATACCTTAAGAAGTAAACATAGTGACTAGTAACAGAATTTAACATTCATATTTGGTCACAGCACCAAGGACTATATGCCAAAACTTCAACCAGATCGGCAGGAGCGTTCTACAAACTTTTTTAACATTTCCATTAACTTTTTAAAATTTTAAAGAAAAATATTACATCTTAATAATATCTACTAGGAGCAGACTCGAGACTTCTTGTCTTATTCAAGGGGGAACAACTGAACAAGTACATTGACAGATGGTTTTTCATTGACAATACTTTGCAATGTAATAGTTAAGTAAAAAACAAACATCAGCCTGTCAGAAACTAAAAAAACTCCATCTCCAACAAACTAACCAATTTAACAAAAGGCCATTTAATAACAATCAGCTTGTTAAGAAGAAACCACAATTTAAAACAGTTCAATCTTCAATTAAGGCAACGATATCAAGTAAAAGATTGGCGAAAATTTATTGGAAAGTCGAGCAATGTTACCTTTTCGGTTCCTGCTCAGAATTCAAACCAAAATGTCCAGCTCTCTCATTGTTGGGACCTGCTTTTGATGCAAGCATTAGTCGAAGTCTAACCACAGAGAATTGTTTTCATCTCGATACCAAGCAGTAGAGTTCAAACTTTGTCAAAAAAATAAGTATAACTCAAACCTTTTCCCTTGTGATCTTTTGAAAACCTCTTTCCTTTGTTGGTATCATTGAATTTAGACTTCTGGAACCTACATAAATTGGACACTGTAAATCACAGGAAAACTATGTAGTGTGCAAGTCGTTGAATTGTCAACACAATAAACCAAGAGTGGGAAAAGAGATAAGAAAACAACGTACCCTCCTTGAGATCCCCCTCTATTTTGTTTATTTTTGAAGTTTTTGTTTGGTGATCCTTTCCAGTTAGAGTTTGCAAAATTAGTATTCATATTGCTATTAGGATTTTCCTGCAGCAAAATTCAGAGTTGCATTAAATTGAATCACACCCTTTTACATTTATAGGTTGCATATTGACTGACATAACTAATACACATTGAAACAGAACAAGATTGTTTATCATAGAAAGTAAAAGTTTGTTCAACTTCAAATTTCGCTACACTACTATAACCGCGGTTTGACAACACTGTACAAAAATGCATATTGTGGAATAACAGCAGTTTGTTAAATTTCCACTACTCTATAATGTTAAAATGCTTCCACTATGCTATTTGAAAACACAACATTGAAAAGATAAAAACACGTTCAATTTCAAAAATACCTGAGAATGAGAATTCCTAAATGCAGAACCTTGAGCATTATTTGCATTATGTGGAACAGAACCATTGTTTGCTTGTAACTGCTGAGGTGGAAAAGGTCCTCCTGGTACAAAACCGTTCCCTTTCCCATTCCCATTTCCCGGAGCCCGATTCTTCTCATTCGGGTCAATCTGTGGCCTAACTTGATTTCCAGGCACCATACCAAACTGAGGATTCCCATTAAACATAGGATTTTGAGGAACCATAGCATGAGGCACTTGGTTAGGAAACCCAAACATAGGTTGTTGACCAGGTTGCATACCATATGGAACAACCTGAGTAGGGTTTTGTCTTTGCATTTGCATAGGAGGTAACTGTTGGTTCATCATATTCTGCATTGGATATGGTCCAGGTGGACAAAACTGAGCATTTGGAACATTCATGTTTGGCATATTCATATTCATATTAGGTTGTTGAAGCAAATTGAGAATATTTTGAGCTAAAATTTGTGCATTATGCATAGCTTGTGGTCCTCCTTGTCGAAACATTGGATTAAAAGTTGCATTATTTTGAGGAACAAAACCAGCACCTGAATGAGACATAAAAGGGGGTGGTTGTTGTTGTTGCATGTTTGGTGGAATAAAGGGTTGTTGTTGTTGTTGCATAAAGTTTTGATTTTGATAATTTCCAGGATGACCCATTTGGGGACGGTGATTGTTTTGAGGGTTTGAGAAATTGGGTGGGTTGTTATTGGACATTGAGTGAGTAAAATTCAAGATTTTCAGAGAGTGGGTGGGGGGGGGGGGGGTACAAAAAGTAAAGAATAAGAAGAAAGTGAAGAACTCACAAAAGGGTAGCGGATAGTGGGTGGTGCAGGCGGTGGAGTTCCTCTTGTGTTGGTCGAAGGTGAGGAGAGTGAACTGAAGTGAAGATTTTAGGTTTGGCCGTATGTTGTCCAAAAAGAAAGGCGGAGTTCAGTAGAAAGGGCAGTTCAGTAGTTTCACATTTACTATTTTCTCTTAATAAGTGGTGGAAATTTGATAAAGCATTTCATTCAACATTTCTAATCACTGAAAATGAATTTGTTAACAAACTCACAATACTTAATTTGCGAATTATATCTCGACAAAATACCTACCAATAATATGATCAAATTAAAGGAATGTCAGTTTCATATACTTGCGGATGAAACTGACATTCCTTGCCGAAATCTTCATATTTGCAACATTGACATTCAAATCATTGATTAAATAGTCGATATCTCATATACTTGCGGATATCTCAAACTCTGCGGATTAACTGTTCAACAGATATTCTCGCGAATATATATAAAGGACATATAAATCATATTTATCCAACAGAAAGGACATGGATATCATACTATTCGCACATATGGATATTCATTTACCTTCCTACTTATACAGTGTCGATATGTTGGGGTTTATTGGTTGTTCATATAGCACGACTCTTTTAAGAGACGATAGATTGTAAATTAATCATCTCAAACTTGAGGTTGGATGGTGACGGTCTAATCAAAGAGCACTGAAGCTTTTTTTCTTTAAGAAAGAGATTCCAAGCTTGATTATTCGATCAAGGTTATTGTCACAGAGGCATATTTCAAATAAAATTGAATGGCTTAATGTAGGAACACATATTGATATCAGGAAGGGATTCTCTGACAGGGAGAGATGAAACTAAGTTTAGATTTGAGGACATTATATCCGATGTAGAAATGCATATTGATCAAATCGCACAAGAGTTTTGAACTCCAAACTCATACTCATAAAGTAACTACTGATATTCATAAACTTGGGAGACAAGTTCTAGTCTTTTGAATTGGTTCCAAGGGAGGAAAACTAAGAGGACGCATCTCTTACCAAAACTAGTCAACCCCAAGAAGCCCATAAAGAACTAAACAATGATTCAAGAGACCCTTTTAACACCAAGAATAGCGGAAATACAAGTAATCAGGATAGAAGGCAACATCACTCATCCAATATTTGCAAGAAGACTCCAATTGACGACAACCCTATAACAACACCCACACCCACATTTGGCTAATCATATTGCCATCAAAGCTACATGTACGAAGGTCCCTTGTTAACCAACATATCAACCTCTAATCTGCTGCAAAGTAATGGTAAGGGCAATATCAATTGTCGACAAATGATAAGCATAAGAGATATCACTATCATTTATAATTATTATAATCCTACAAGTTCTTCCTATACATTTTTCCTCCAAAACTTCTCTTTTCCCTTCAACTAATCTCTTTCTATTAATTAAATAAAATAAATATCTTTGTTCATCACGCACTTTTTAAATTGTACTCACAACTAATATCATAGACATTTGTATTAATATATTAAAAAACTCTATATTTAAAAGCTCGCAGGGCACCATCATCACCCTTTTATAATACATTATGATTTTCTATTCATTCTTTAAAAAAACAATTGTAATTTGTAACTTACAAAAAAATGCAACATCTTAAATAAATAAAAAATTTCATAAAACATGCCTTAAAAATATCTATCTATCTACAATATTTTGGGTTCTTTTTTAGACAAAATATTTTGGGTGAGTTGTTTTAGATTTTTCAGCAAAAAATAACTTTTTATAAAAAAAAAATCACCTTTATCATTTTTAAGTGTCTGTTTAGGATTTATAAAAAAGAATTTACAAAAAAAAATCATTTTTGACTTTAAAAGGAAAAACTATTTAGTGTCGATTTGTTACGGATTAAAATAAAAGTGATTTTCATATAAAATAATTTAGAGATTATATTTTAGAGATTTTATAAAAAAAATCATAATCTATTTTGCGTTTGTTTACCACGATAAAAATCAATTTTTTTTAAATAAATAATTTAATTTGTTTGGATAGAACTATACAAAAGAGATTTTTTGTTACAAAATAAGTTCAATCTTTTAAACCATATTTTCCCTCTCCTCTAAAAAAAATCTATTTTTTGAGAAGCTGCTTTTAACAGCTTTTCATTTAGAGCTCGTTTGTTAAAGCTTTTTTTTATAAAAAAAAAAATCACTTTTTTAAAAAAAATTAATCACGTTTTCTAATATTGCATCTGTTTGTTACAGATTTTCAAAAAAATCAGAATCTAAAAACTGCTTCAAATGAGAAACTGTTATGAGAAACTGTTATGAGAAACTTTTTTTTTAATAGATTATTTTTAGAGGAGAGAGAAATTTGTTACGGGATTTTAACAAAAAAGATATGTTTAAAACAAACTAAAATTCCAATCATATCCTTGTTTTGCTATATATACACAAAGACTAGTCTTCCTTTCTTCACAGCCTAATCGTTATTCTTCTCTCTATTCTCTAAACAAGTGTGTTCCCTCTTTTATTTTTTTGTTGCAGATCATCTAAGTTGTGAAGGTTAGCAATTCTATTATCTTTTTGATTCATTTATAATTGAACCTGTATATTTTTATTTTTTTTCTGTTTCTCTTTCCATTATCATATTTTTTGTGTTGTTTTTGTCTATTTTGGATGTTTTTTCTATTTGTATATCACTGTTGCTGCTGTTTTGTGGTGCTGTTAATGTTGGGTTTTGAGGGTAATTGTTTGGGTGCCCTGTACTGCTATGGCATGGGGCTTGAGTATATCATAAATTGGAACCACTGTATAGTTATTATTATTATTATTAAGGAAAATGCTATTTTTTTACGAAAATCAATGGCAAGAAATCGACGAACGCTTTTGTATTGTGCTATTTCACCCACTGCTTGTCTCCTACTCTTGTAGTATTGTGTCAAATGATAAACTGATGAATATTTGTTAATTTTTTTATAAAAAATAATATGATACTTTGTATTCGACAATATGAGTGCATGTATACAAGATGATTAAATTATGAACCCCAACTGTGCGGCAGTTTTGAGCTTGCAGTTGGTTGGGTTTGTTTGCTGGTTTTTTGCTGTTTTATTATTTTGTCATGCAGCTGCAACTTTTTCTTTGGTGTTGATCCTGCCTGTTTGTGCGGTATAGGGAGTTCACTCTTCCTTTTTTGTTTTGCTCCCTGAATTGCTCTCTTTATTCTACTCCCTTTTTTCTTTGGTTTCCTTCGCCCCTTCCTCTTTCTTATGAGGTTGGGTGCTTAATAAAGTTGGCCATTCAAAAAAAAAAAGATTAAATTATGAACAAATGCTAGTGATAAATTTCACATTCTTGTGTTTCTTGTGCAATATATCAGTGGAGTAATAATTTCGTGAATCAATAATTTTATGGCATACTTAACTATTCATAATTTGTTTACATATATAGCATTGTTTGATCCCTATTGTTAGATCACTTTAGTCAGGTAATGATTCAGGTTAAATTATGAACAAATGCTATTATCAATATGTAGTAGCTAAATATCATATATGTATGTATATGGTATCAGAGGATATGGAAGAACAATCCATCTTTTTCAACTAATCATCTTGCTCGTGTTTTAAGTTTAGATTTTTTGAATTATAATAGTATGTATGTATGTATGTCCAAGAGATTTTAGTTAAATAGTTTCCCACACTTTTTATTATAGATATTTGATCTTCATTGTATGTATTAGAACTAGAATGGCAGCCAAAAAGGATTTGAAAGGGTCCGATGGAGATAAAAAAAATTGCTGCAAAATGGGACGATCACAAAACATAGATATTTTTGAAAATTTGTGTTGAAGAAGTTGATGCCGGTAATAGGCCAACTTCACATTTTAGTAAAGATGGATGGAAGAACATTCAAACCAAGTTTCAAGAGAAGACAACTTATGCTTATAACCGCTATCAACTGAAAAATAGATGGAATGCCTTAAAAAGGGAATTTGCATCATTTGCAAAATTAGTTGAAAAAGAGACCGGACTTGGATGGGATGACGATAAGAAGTCCATCAAAGCTAATGATGAATGGTGGAGTGCTCAGAGTAAGGTGTGTTTGTGTTTGACTTTGTAACTTTGTAATTGTTATTTTTTTTCCTTATGTCTATCTTGTAATGATTTGTTTACATTTTTTTTATTTGACGTGTAGGAGGATCCTGATGTTTTGAAATGGAAGAATGGGGGACCCAAATTTCTTGATTTGTTGGATAAATGTTTCAAGGGGCGGGTAGCTACTGGACTTTCTACTTTAAAGCCGTATCAAGATCCACCGGCTTTTGATGTGCTAGGTGAAGAGGAAAGGGTTGGTTTTGAAGGTCATGAAAATAATCTAAATATTGATAATGAAGGAGAAGATGATAGCTTTGAAGTTGGTAATAATGTTGAAGTAAATGTAACACCAACTCCTTCAAATATTAGTTTGAAAAAGAGGAAAAATATCGGGAAAGGAAAGATGGGAACAACAGAAAAACTTCAACGATCTCTTGATCGTATTGTTGATGGGATGAATCATAAATCACCAACATTCGAGGATCCTTGTAGTTATGATAATTGTCTGACAATGTTGGATGGGATTCCTTCCTTAGTACAAGGATCACATTTATGCTTTTTTGCTATGAAACTCCTTGCCGAGAAAGATAACAGAACAACATTTTTTCACCTCATGAAGAAAGATTCTAACATGGCTTTTGATTGGCTAGGCACTTTTGCCGAGGAGCATCATCAATGATTGAATATTTATTTAAGCAATGATAATTAGTTATTATTTTATTTGATACAATGAAAGTTAGTAATAATTATGTTAGAGTACTATGATATTTTTTCTTACTTGGTATTGGTTACTTTAATTCTTATTTGGATATGTATTATTGAACAATATTTAAATCAAATATTTTATATATTTTCTCTCTTTTATGTATTAATTTGGTTTAAATGTTGTGGCACAGGATGTCCCAAAGCTTGGATGAGAGTGATAGTAGTTTAGAAATGGAAATTGATTATGAACATAATAGTAGCTATCATATTGCAACAGTTTTGGCGGCCTATTTAGTCACACATCATGTGTTGAAATATGTTGTGAAAGAAAAGAAAACTACATCAATTTTCACAGGTCACATGTGGTATATAGAACTGATAAATGGAAATGACAACATGTTCTCTAAGCAACTCCGAATGAGGAAACATGTCTTCCAGCAATTGGTATGGGAACTAACCAATAACTACGGTTTGACACAAACTAAAAACATTGGAGTTGAAGAAAGTGTTGCTTTGTTCTTGTATATGATAGGTCATGGAGCCACATATAGAAACGTCCAAGGACGCTTCCAACATTCAGATCAAACTATTCATAATCATTTCCATAGAGTTTTAACAACCGTTTACAAGTTGAGGAATCACATTATCAAACCTTATGACCAGATGCACTCTGATGCCTCTGATTACATTAAAGATGATGATCGATATTGGTCGTACTTTAAAGATTGTATAGGGGCAATAGATGGCACCCATATCGCTATACGTGTCCCAGCTGATAAACAAATACCTTATTTCAATAGGAAAGGATATACTAGCACCAATGTCATGGCTGTGTGTAATTTTACTATGTGTTTTACATTTGCATGGTGTGGTTGGGAAGGATCTGTTCATGATGCTAAAATTTTTATGAAAACTCTTCGTACATTGAGGTTAAAATTCCCTTATCCGCCTGAAGGTCAGTTGCATGTAACTTCAACTATTATTTTTTATATACTTTTGTTTAATAATATTGTATTTCACATCTCCTACTTATGCACATGCAAATATTACCTCGTCGACTCGGGATATCCATCATTCAAAGGTTTCATGGGACCATATAGGAATACTAGGTATCATCTTCCACATTTTCGAATTGCTCCAGGTTTCAGATCAAAAAATGAAATATTTAAGTATCATCATTCTAGTTTGAGAATTGTTATTGAAAGAACATTTGGTGTTTGCAAAGCAAGATGGAAAATATTGCAGAATATGACCAATTTTAAACCTCAAACTCAAATTTCAATTATATGGGCATGTTTCACACTTCACAATTTTATTAGAAGAAAAGACTCAAGTGATATATCTATTCTCGAGAATTTAGAGAATATTAATGAGTTGCAGGACAATGAGCAAAATGTCAATGACGAAGATGATAACAGTGTACCTGAACATAATGAATGGCAAGATCAAACACAAGAAGATATCAAATACATCGAAGAAATGAGAAATGCTATTAGAGTTCAGTTTCCTAGAAGAAGACAACACTAGTTTTATTTTTATATATTTATTTTCGATGACAATGAATGAAAAGGGTATAGATACTACACTTATGCTCGAATATTTTTTAAAATATGATATGTTAATTTTTCTTTAAGGAATATGTTATGATACTCATTTTATTTGAATTCATGTTGATAAATTTATGTAATATCTTGTATAAACTTTTTGAATGTAACAAATATGTAGATAGTATGTTATTTTTACAACGTAAATGCATTTTTTAATTAACATACTTGTTTTCATACATAAAAAAGTAATTCTTTTGGACAAACATGTTATATTTGGAAAAAAAATTGTGTCCTTTATGGTAATTTTATAATAAAAAATATTTTTTAGGTCCCGTTTATTTCAGATTTTTTTTCCTTCAAAAATTAACTTTTGTCATTTTAAGTTCAAAAAATGTATTTTCCATGTGTTTTTAAGTAAAAGTTAATGTGAGAAAAGCAATTTTCCAGACCCAAATGGCTGGCAAGGCCCATATTTATACTTGTTGCCTACTCATTCATTCTTCCCTGACTTACATATACACTCAATTAAACACAATACTCGCCATTCTCTTTCTCTTTCTAATTCTCAGGTTAATTTTTCCTTCGTTTTTCCCATTACTTTACCTTCTTTCTAACAGATCGATCGCCATTACTTCCTTCGCTTTGTAAAATAACATGTTTTTTCGATTTTGAATGTAGGGTTGTTTGTAAGGTTTATCAATCAAATCAAATCAAATAATGGGAGATAGTCAATACTCGTTTTCTCTTACAACTTTTAGTCCTTCTGGTAAGCTTGTTCAGATTGAACATGCTTTAACTGCTGTTGGTTCTGGTCAAACTTCTCTCGGTATCAAAGGTATTCATTCGATCTGCTTCTAACCCTTTTTCCCTCTTTCTTCGTTTTCTTTTTAGGGTTCTTTTTTTCAATCGCTTTTATTTCAATCTATTAGTATTGTTCATTTTCTGTATCATGCCGACCGATACATTAGCTGGCAACACGTGTTTGTTTGTAATTATATTTTTGGTTCTTGCAGCTGCAAATGGTGTTGTCATTGCCACAGAGAAGAAACTGCCATCTATATTGGTTGATGAAGCATCAGTAAGTTGCTGTTCTTTGGATCAATTTCTTTACATTGTTATTAGTGAAATAAAAATCTGAAATTGTCTACTTCAAGATTGTATCCAATTTGGCTGTGCTATCGTTTTTTGCACCCCCCTTAAATTAATCAGCATTTTTATCTAATTTTTGTTAATTTTGGTTTATCTAATAATCCTTCTCGGCTTACTATTTGAGAAGTATTTGCAAAGTAGAAAATGTTCTTATATCGGTATAGTTAAGGATATTTGTAAGTATGGCCATTGATAGAACAAACTTTTATCTTGTTTCCGCAAGTTGTTTGTGGACTTTCTTTTATAAACGAGCTATGTAATATTAGTTCACTTGATTAATTCGAGATTTCATACATTCTGGAGTTTTTACTCTTTGTTCATATGACTGCAGGTCCAGAAAATTCAGTTATTAACACCAAATATAGGTGTTGTATACAGGTTTGTTTCTTCTTACGTGTTTCAATCATTTTAAGTTAAAACATGTTTGTATGGCATTATTATTTCTTTGTACAGTGGTATTTGCTTCATATTATGGCAGTTGATGGTTGAGTTTTGAATATGTTCTTAAACACGAGGTGCTATTGAAGTTTCTGTTAGGAACCCAGACAAAATGAAATGAAAGAAAACTAGAAAGAATGAAAATAATAGAAGTGTATTATTGAAAACTAAACACATAGCTGAATTATATATCCAAGGGTTTTCCCTACACAAAAGGTCCCTCCTTTCGTTTACAAACCCTCAGGAGTACTTGATGAATCACCCAAACTGATTCCCCCTATTTATCTAACCCATCACCTTCTAATCCCTTCCAACTGCCTAACTAATATTATTAATAGACTAACTGACTAGCAGAACAGTTGTCTTTGTTCTAACACAATGATACATCCCAACAGTTTCCTAGGTACAACATCAATCGCGATGGGTGGAAAGACAGCCTAAGGGAAGTGAGTCAACTTTTCTGGGAAATATAGAATGAAAATATATGTGGCATGTTTAAAACTGATTACAAATTTAATAGAAGAGAAATATATATTTCATAAAAAATAACTGATTACAAATTTAATAGGAGAGAAATATATATTTCATAAAAAACATAGGTAAAGTGTTGTCATTGGCAAAGCGTTGCTGATGCAATTTGTGAATGTACTTCGAGCATATGTGCATGTGGGCATGAGGCAGACTGATAGTATCTAGTGTTTAGATATATGAATAGATCATTCATCGATGACTATTTTAGGATATCAATGGATTCTAAATAAAAATGTTTTATTTGCTCTAACGTACAACAGGCTTGACTATTGACATTACATGTTTCGATTGGGTGTATCCCTGAGTAACTCTTTGAAACAGTTTTCACAGAATAAACAACAGATGAATCTTGAAAGCTATATTCAATGTTTTTCTATATTTTCATTTTAACTCCTTGTAAGAGATAAACTATTGAAAGAACATGTTTTCTGATGTTTATTATGTGTGAAGCTTCATTTAATGTCTATTAGACTACTTTTTTCCATTGCTGTTGAGCTTTTGGCATATGACAGTGGTTATTTTTGGTTAGATTGTTTTCAAATATTGTATTTATTGATATCAATTTTGTTTTTGTTCAGTGGCATGGGTCCTGATTTCCGAGTTTTGGTTCGAAAAAGCAGGAAACAGGCTGAGCAGTATCACCGATTGTATAAGGTACATCATACTATGTATTGCAATATTCTTTCTTCCTGTTCTGCCTATATTTGGTCTATATGATTCAGTTACAATGTTGTCACCTGTACTTCGGAATTTGATATTGGAATGGATTTTATCGTTTAAATTTTACTTGGTAACATGTACATATGTTAGTCTGCCTATTCCTTTATTTCTTATTCCTTGGAATGAGTTAGGACACATTTCCTTTTCAACCATGGGATCTTAGTTATTCTTGTAGGATGCATTCTGACTGTTGCTTGTTATACATTGATTACATGTTCCTTAGATAATTTCTTTTTCTTTTTCTGGATAGTGCCGAGTACTTTTTATTTGTGTTTGTTGAAAAATACACAGTTTATGCTACTTATAATGTTGATCTTTATGAATATGCATTTTCTAGTCCAGTTGTCTTTTCTGTTATCTTTTGGTTTTCTATTATGGATCTTTTGTTAAAAATAGACTGTCTGATACTGTTAAGTGAAAATTGCAGGAACCAATCCCTGTCACTCAACTTGTAAGGGAAGTTGCTGCTGTTATGCAGGAATTTACTCAGTCTGGGTAATTATTAATTTCTTCAGTGTCTTTGCTTTCAGAAATATTTTCACATCTGAACTTTACCATATCCACTCCCAGCATATAAGTTTATGTTATGCACGTATGTCATCCTTCCCATTACAAAAAATAAAATAAAAAACTAAGATAGAGAGAGAAATAATGTGTAATCCAGGTAAAGTTGGTGTTTTATCCAACTTTGAGTTTTTGGTAAATTTCACAACTTATAAGAAAATAAAATTGTCAAAAGCTCCCATCAATATGAAGTACCCATTGTGATGCTTTTCAAAGTTGATGGATATTAATTGTTATAATCAAATTAAATGTTGAGGGATCATTTCACGAACCTCGATCATCACCATATGTTAAGGGAAGTTTGAAATGAGTTTAAAAGGTGTCTGACTCAGAAACTTTGTACATTTTCCTTTCTGAAAGAACTTTGTATTTGGGGATCTATTAACAGCAGCATTAGTTAATTTTTATGCAACTGTTGGGAACTCTTAACTTTTTAGATAAACATTTTGTTCCTATTGGAATTCCATAATGAACCCCTAAATATGAAATGCAACGAACTTAGTTAGATCCTCTGACTTTTTTATACACACAATTGTCTTTTTCTTTCCATTTCTCCCCTTTATTATCATTTGAATATTTCTTTTTTCGCCCTGATAGTGGTGTTAGGCCATTTGGAGTGTCCCTGCTTGTTGCTGGGTTTGATGATAATGGACCACAACTATATCAGGTATGGCATATGGTGTACTTTGTAATTTGCATCGTGTTTGATTAGTTTGCACTAGAATTGTTTAAAGTTACTGTAGTTTTAAGAGAAAGAGAAGGGAAAATTGAAGGTTGTTTTTGGTGCAATTTGTTTTTGCTGTAGGTGGATCCATCAGGTTCATATTTTTCTTGGAAAGCTTCTGCTATGGGGAAAAATGTTTCTAATGCTAAGACATTTCTTGAGAAGAGGTATGCTTTCACATTAATGATGGCAATGTTTTAGGCAAATATGCGGAGTCTATCAATGTATAATGTCTATGTCTGCTGTGTCCATTATGCAGGTTGAAACTTTATTTTAAAGATTAATGTAATGATATGTTTCTGTTTGATGTTAGTATCGTTCAGTACAGATAAACCTCGGCATCTCTATCAATTCATTTTTTTTTTCCTTGATTGTCCAATTGTAGATACACTGATGATATGGAGCTTGATGATGCAGTCCACACAGCCATATTGACACTGAAGGAAGGGTAGGAAAATGCACGTTTATGCATTAAAAAACCTTAATGAAAATATCATATTTAATTCTTAGTTGATTAGGTCGCAAAAAACCAGTTTTTTTTGTGTTTATTTCTCCATTTAATCAAAATGTTTCTTCCTGTCAGTTAGTGTATGATAAATTCCATGTTTCAGAATTATAAAATGGAGAAGGAAAATGAATCTAAGATTGGCTTCTTGGTTCAACTGAAAAATATTGAGGCTATTCTTATCTAGTGCATCAAAGAAATTTTTATTAGTGATCTTGGCATTTACCAAAGGCACATACCTCTAAAATCATCATGAGCTGCCTTTATGTTAGCAAGGCTCCAAGCTTGTTGGATTAGGAACTTGAAAGTGACAACGAATGATTACTGTTCTTGTTTCCCTTCATTGCCATTTGTTAGTCTTTGAAACTAATCCCTTTTGTTGGCATTTTCCAGGTTTGAGGGACAGATCTCAGCAAAAAACATTGAAATCGGCATCATTGGTGCAGACAAAAAGTTCAGGTGCATCTTTGTTCCCTAAAATATACTTTGGCTGACTTTTCTGTCATGTTTTTCCCCCTTATCAGTATTTGTTTATTTGAACTTTGTATCATCTGGTTTCTTTCATCGATCAAATTGAGCTAAAAATTATGCTATGGGTTATCCAATCTGAATAATTAAAAGGTATAAGTTTGAGGCATTTGGGTTAGGACTGCGAAATGGAATTTAGCTACTGAAATGAATATTATGGTGTGTTTGTTATACATTTGCACCATGGTCAAAGATTAGATCAAGTCCTTTGGGCGTTGTTTGGTTTTGTTATTAGTTTAGTTTTGAAATGTTTAAAAATCAAGACCATATTCAATTTTGTGGTTTTCACTTTCAATAATTGCTCTGAAGTTATAAATTCTTGGACCCCGTTGCCCGATAGTCTCTACTATGTTGTCACCTAGTATTCCTCCATTCGCACTAAACACCCTCCACTTTAAGTTTGTAACCATGTTGCATGCTCCATTCTCGTCTATGTGTGGTATCCTCCATTGCTGTCAAATACCCCTCCATCTTGTATCTTGTCATCATGTTTTGAAATCAATGACATGTATATATTATTATTTTTCCTTTAAATTATGCAACATATATATTTAATGGAGGCTAATTAAAACCAGGAAAGATATTCACATATGTACATTGTTCGACAAACTTGATCCCAAAAATATTAAGTCTCTTATCTGAGTTTTTTGTTTTACCAATGCAAATGGATAACTTCCCAATGCATTTTGTGAGTAACAAGTTTCTTTTTCTTATTTTTTGCTGGTGGGGTGGCGTTGGGGCATAAAACGACCCGTAACCTCAAGTTTTTGTTTTTAACACCTGATTTGGTAACTTAATAGTTTGTTAATTATATTGCAGGGTATTGACACCAGCTGAAATTGATGATTATTTGGGTGAAGTAGAATAAATCTGCAAAGAAGAATCCAATGTCCCCAAAGTTGGTGTTTATTTCATAGTTGAGTTTAATTGAATTTCAAGATGGGTTGATGAATGAAGACTTGTGATCTGGCAAATTTGTGAGCTACTCTTGTGGTGGCCAGCAAGCCTTCTGAAAAACTTTTATCTAAAGTCATCAGAATTACCAATACCCTAGCTTGTTTAAATATGCGATATGACAATGGCCTTTAATGAACACTAATTTATTTTTTTCCTTTTATTATCCGATTGCACCTTATCTTTTTATTTGCGATGAACGGGGGATCTTAGATCAAGGTTTCCTTTTCAAAGAGCATATTCTATCTTAGCATCTTGTTTTGTGAACAAAGTACTAAGTGGGGGATTTGGCTCCCTCTAAAGTGGGGTGAAACTTCTCTAAAGCGATCAATTCACTTAAGAGTAAATTGAGTAATATCAACCATGAATAAGCAAATTATTGGTTGATTTTTCTTGACCATCTACTCAATTTAGGGAAGCCAAATCCTCCAAAGTGAGTCTGCTCGTTTTAGAGAATAATCATTCTCTCATTAAGGTTTCATCGTATCCGATTGATCAATATTTGGATCTTGAAAAATAGCCGAGTGTTCAAAAAATAAACTAATTGTCTATATCTATCTGCTAAGCTGATCATGAATGAGTTATATTCCCAATGAATTAAACTTAGCCAGCTAATGTTACAAGTTCAACTGTGGTTTACTGCCTTTTCCAAGTGTCAAATTCATGTTCTTATCTTATAATCACATTATGAATCTTTGTTCAATTATGTTATACAAATTGTTTTATTTTATAATGTAATATCTATATCTATGATACTATATTAAATTGGTCCAACCACATAAAAAAAACGTTTTAGCATCCCCAACACAATGCATTATTTGTTAACCTCTATCATCACTTTGGAAGGCAGAAGACTACGAATATATTTTGGAAAATGCTCAATGTCGCGAGAAATAATATCGCGAAAGTATCACGAACTCAGTGGTAAGGCAATTTGTTGCATGTTTCATTTTCTTTGCTTTATCTCTGTTTTCTACTACCACAACACAACGGCTTCACCTTTTATATAATAGTTCCAGCACATTATAGTTGAGAGAAGCGATTAATTTGTGACAAGATGATTCAATTCTGCATCCAGCTTTGTGTGTGTTTTCACATCTCTGTGCAATTTTTTTTGCATGATTTAGCCACAAGTATGTAAATGTATTGAGAAGTGGAAAGTATATCTCGACATCTAAGAGTAACACTACAACTACAAGGTTCAACAATCATCAAGGGCCTCAATTCCAATCATGATGGAAATGAAGAATTTAGTGCACTGCGTTTTCTTTTTAGGCCACCAAGAGTTGTGATCCTGTAAAAAATTCAATTGCTCCGTTTGCTCAAGGATTTAGTGCACTGTATTGAGAGTTGTGATCTTTCGTGAAATAGTCGCGTGAAATGCCATCGTGATATATAGCATCTCTGATTTATTTTTGATAATGTGACAAGTGAATTTATTAACAAATTTATAGGTAAACTGGATTGATGATTATTTTTTTATATAGGTAACTGTATCATAGTGAATGTTGAATACTTTCTAAGAAAAAATAGAGAAAATTAACAAAATGCTTATAAAACAGTGAAATGGTATTTCTTTAAGTACAAAAGTTTATAAATAGATATTTACTTCACAAAAATGACCATTAATTTACTAATTTAAAAAACAACTTTATCGAGACCCTTCAATGTATTTAATATACATACCGTAGAAGTCCCGTTCTAAAAAACAGACACACTGAATCACATAAAGACAGGCAGGGAAAGTGGTATGCTTTCCTCTCACTATGCAAATCATAACATGAATCCCCCATTTTTTTTTTTTTGGTTTCAACTCCATTTGTTCTCTGCTCTTTACACCTTTTCTTTTTGGCGACACAAACAAACGAAACACTCGAAGATTGTGATGCAAGTGTGAGCTACAAAATTTATATAGATAAAAAACATCTATACTTACTGAGTTTCAAGTCGGTTGTTAGTAGTGTTAGGAAGGAAATCAAAACAAATACAGTGATTGGATTCAAATGACTGCTCTTTCCTCAAATCTACTTTTTGAGTTTCCAGTTATGGGCTGTGCGGGGCGCAGTTTTAATGCCTTCATAGTAGTTCGATTCAAGCTTTCCTCTATTCCAAGCTTTGACAAATTCTGCAAACAACTCACGTGCTGACTCTGACAACAGATCAGAGAAAAACACATTCTTCTCTTCTTTCAGCCAGGTAGCAAACTCATTATTCTTAGCAAAATAGTCATCGCTGGACAATTCTTGAAAATCCTACATTTGAAATAAAGATAAGCCATAAATACCAACGAACCACTTGATATATAACCTCAACAATCAGTTTACGACTACTTCATATAAATAACAGGAAAGTAACATGTCACAATCAACAAGAAATCATGTTCATCTTTTAAGAGGTATAGTAGACATGCAGGATGGTCCCAATATGTTTGGATTTGCGGCGAGTTTGGTAGAATCACGGTGTGACTTTGATTTACGCAAAAGCTACGCTTTTGAGCTTCAACAAAATCACGGGGGCACCGTGATTCCAAACATACACGCAATCTTCAAAATACGGTCCATGAGGTGGTACCTCAATGGTAAGAACTTGACTTTGTTGCCTCAAGGACAGTTTGTAAAAATGACCATTACCGTCACTTCATTTAATAAAAATTTCCCTCATCCCCAATTTTTTAAAAGAAGTCTTCAAAATAAGAAAAACCTATACTCTTGAACTGTCAGTTGCAGCATGTGGTTATGAACTAATTTTGTGTTATTCATCTGGATTTTTCTCTGTACAAATAACCTGACAATATAAACAAATTCAGCAGAAAGGCAACACTGGTAAAACAGGATGGCAAAGTTGAAGAATTAACAAATAGTCATACAAGTGATTTTCCGTAAAAAAAAATATAACAGCACCAAAAAGGATCTGATACCAAATATTCAGCATGGCAATAAATGATAAAGATATTTCTTCTGGATGTAGCATTATTAGTAGTAGTATTTGGAACACAACTCACTATGTTTCTTTCACTTTTGCTGCGTTTACTTTTGTGCTTGTCTTTTAACTTCTTATCTGAAATAACAACAGTGTCAATATAAAAATAAAATATTATAACAACGTAAAAATATAATCTTTCAAAAGAAAATTTATACTTTTTCCTGCATATGATTATATTAAATTAGCCGGACCCTGTTAAAGATACAAAAATGGAATTTTTTTTGTTGAGAAAGAAAGTATATTAAGGTGGGGGAATGTTAGATACCCGAATTGGACCTTAGTTCAACATATGGGCTAAATAGACAATTGGCTACAATTTGCATATGTGGCAAATCTATTAGGGAGGAAACAGAATAATATTAAGGAGAGGGGTAGCAAGTAAGGAAGGCATTTTTGAGTATCATTCTCTTAGAACCTTATGGTTTGGGCAGAGAGAGAAGAGAGAGATATCTCTTCTTTGAGGAGCTTTTGCTTTGGGCTTACAGGGGCTATCCTTCTGCAATACAACTATTTTCAATCAATAATATTGTTTTTCTGTTTCTGTTGAGTTTGGGTTCCTACCATGGAAGCACCACATAAGCAATCTTCAGTGCTAGTTGGACAGCCAATGTCAGCTACAGTTGTAGGCAATTGTAGTAGGTAAAATATGTTGAGTTTGCATGTCTCTTGCATCTTTAAGAGAATATCCAGTATACTATCAAACCTAACTAACAATGGAAGTTGCAAATACACTTTCCAAAAAATACTATGTTCTTCAAAAGATTCACATTCAAGGCTTATCCAATAATAACGGAATTTGAAAACTTCAGTTCAGATACTTTTAATCATATAGGACAAACCATAGGATGGAAGAAAGATAAATTTGGGGAGATTATTGAGGTAGGTAATATAGAAAGGGGGATGGCAAGGGGAGAAAAAGGAAAACCAATGAAATGTAAATTTTAAATTGAAGACAGTTAAATGAGAAAATCAAAATCAATAGCTAAGAAACCTAATTACTACAGAACACTATTAACTATTGGGAAGAAAACCTACCAATCAGAAATTACCACCTCAATTAATATATATCCTTAACCCATACAAATGTCATTTTATAATCCTATATAACTTCATTTCTATGACTGAATACTCTGTTGAGATCTCACATTGACCAGTGATGTGGCCAACGTAATCTTTATAAGGATTAGACAATCCTTTACTCATTGAGCTAACTTTTGAGGTTGATTTAGACATAAGTCAGATTCTAAGATGGTACCAATGTTTAAAGTCTGGGAGACTCTGCTTCCATATCGAAATCGTAACCTCCTTTATCATAGTACGTCCTAGATTACCTTCAGTGCAGCTACTTGAAGCATATCCCAGTCTTAGAAGTTTGGGTTGAACCTAACTTAAGCCTACAAAATTGACTTATAAGGTGAGAACCTGACTTAACCCGACAAAATCGACTTATAAGGTGATAGATCCCTCCTAATTATAAACACATCTCGGACCATATCTCATTGAATGGGGAACTCTCAACAGTCAACACACTACAGTCACGTCCAAGACTGGACATTTGGAGCATGAGTGACCCGATCATGAGTAGCATAACAGATCTTAGATATGTTCTGATAAAAAAGAGCAGCCGGTGCACAAAGCTCCCGCATACGCAGGGTCCGGGAAGGGGTCCCACCATTTGGTATATTGTAAGCAGCCTTACCCTGTTTTTTACACAAGAGGCTGTTTGCAAGACTTGAACCCGTGCCCTTTCAGTCACATACAACTTTACCGTTGCGCCAACCAAGGCTCTCCCTTATCTTAGATATGTTCTGATACTATCTTAAAAATTGAGTTGGACCTAACTCAATCCTACAAAACCGATAAGTAAAAAGAAGGATACCTCATACTTTTAAATACGTTTTCAGGTCAAACCTCATCCAATATGAGACTCTCCACAGCTAGATTTGTCGGGCAACCTATGTGTGTAGTCTTGCAAAGTTCACACTTTACGTGTCCTACCCTAGGAGGCAAAATGGCATGTTGAGATCAACTATATGACCAAAGTAGACCTTATAACAGTTGGACTATTATCACTCCTTGAGCTTGCTTTTAGGGTTAGTTAAGCCTGACCCATAAACTATGATACCCAGTATATCCAATCAAACATAAAGCAATCAAGGAGTGAAACATAAAGCAATCACTAATTTTGCCATGGTGTGAAATGATTGCTTTATGATTTGATACTCAATACACCAATGATTCAAAAAGGAAAGATAGGAATAGGCAACAAGTTGAATTTGCAGTGAAATGGTGCAGGACAAGGATGGCTTATGCAGATACTTTGCCCCATTAATTTTGGAAATATATTTTATAAACATGTTATTGTTTAGCACGATCAGAAACATTCCTTTCGTATTTTTTCCTTGCTCAAAACCTCAAGCAGTAAGCCTAAAAATTATTTATAGGTAATTGCAAGCCTGGATATTCTACATTATAGAACTGGAAAATGATTTCTTAATGTTTTGTTACAAACTTTCTTTTCGCACATCTATATATATAAAGAAGATTCAAGGAAAATGCCTATCATGAATTCTACATTCAATCTTACGCACAATATCAGCATGTCTATCGACTATATCATTGGAGATCCCAAAACCCCTGCAGTTAGTCTACCTAGCCAGTATCCTCTTGATTCCTAGAAAAACTAGCATAGCCTTACAAAAGTTCTAACTCCCAAGACCCTCCATGTCAAACTGGATACTGATAAATCCTTCAGTATCAATGTTCCTTTGTTTAGAATAATTCAGTTAAGTAGAGACATGGTTCTGTTATTATATAAAATAAAGAACCCCAACCTAAACCACTTTGAAAACAACATTGCTTACAAACAAATACATGTTTAACTTAAAAGTTACCAATTTACAATCCAGCGAATGTCTAGGTTGGACATTCTTATCATATTCAGGGTGCGTTTGTTTTAGCTTTAAAAAAAATAGATTTTGTGTTAGAAAAATCTAGAGATTTTTTTAGAGATTTTAGAAAAAATCCAAAGCTATTTGTGTTTGTCAACTACCCAAAAAAATGATTTTTACCTAGTTCATGTGTTACCTCTTTGTTTTTGAAAAAATGGATTTTGGGAAAAGCTAATCCTAATAGCTTTTCATTTTAGAGTCAAAATAGATTTTTTTAAAAAAATAATTTTTCTAAAAATCCTAAACAAACACTTAACATGAAAAAAGTGATTTTTTTACACAAAATAAATTTTTTTCTAAAAAAATCTTAAACAAACGCACCCTCAATTATTCAAGAGTTATCGTAAACAGTCCTACGAGACAATCTATTTATGTGTAAAAGTCCCATTAACAAAAATGAAATTCAACAACTTCTAACTAAGTCCTGCAGCTGATACATGACTGGAAAACAAAGGAACAAAATACAATTTAATGGTAAAAAATATCAACCAATTAATCATTACTAACTACTGACATAAGCCCTTTTGGTAGCTTATTGCTATAAGTTCTCCAAGATAGCTTATAAAAACAACTTATAGCTTGTATTAAACGCCGTTTGATTTTGTTGTAGAAATAATCACTTAAAGGCGCTTAATTAAGCTATGTATCGAAACATGTCCCCAAGAGTCTGAATCAAATTTAGCTGAATAAATTAAATAAATAATCACATACCTTTATCAGATTTATCTCTGGAATGCTTCTTATCCTTTCTTTTCTCTTTCTTCTCCCTCTTCCGGCTCTTCTTCTCCTCATCATCATCTACAGTTCTTTTCCTCTTGCTTTTCTTCTCATCTGTCACTCAATTAACACTAACATCAACAATCTACACTAATATCAACAATATAACTTAGAAAATCAAATATCCCAATTTTATTTCACTATTTTGAAGAACCAGTGAATCAAATATCACTATTAACAGCAAAAAAGTTCAATTTTTTTTTGTTTTTGAAACCTAATCATTTACTTTTATTCAATTACACAGAAAAAGAGTCTGAAAGAAAAGGAGAAATTGAAAAAGAAGAAAAAAAACGAAGTACCTTCAGATTCGGATTGCGAAGGATAACTTCTCTTTGATTTTCGATCGCTTCCCATGATCGATCGATCGAAAACTGAAAGCAAACAAGTGCTCTGCTTGAAGTTGAAGGTTCAAACAAGTGTTTGCAGAATTTGATTACGGTAGTAGGTTAATCCAATTTACCTAAACAAAATAATGAGTTAATTAAACAACCGATTAATGTAAATAATCATAATTCATTTTTAGCCTTTACCAAATAAATCGAACTTTTAATCTTTGTAAAATTTTCCATGAACATTTTTAATTCTTTTAAAATTTTCTGTGAACATTTTAGTCCCTAAAATGTTAAAAAAAAATGTTATCGAGACTAAAAAATATGATTTTATTTTATAGGAATTAAAAACAAAATTTTGAAGGTTTTTATAGATCATTTACTTAATTAATCCAGAATAATTTTGATATATTGTTAACTTAAATCTTTTTTCATATCACAAACTTCCATTTATATTTATATTGGATTTGAAAACTTTAGAAAATTTACAAGCAATTTTAGTCTTTGTTGTTTTTTTTAAAATTTCTTTAAAAAATTTAATTTTTAAAATATAAGAAAAAACTAACAAAATTATGATTCTAAAAATTAAATTATGAACTCTTTTTTCGGATAATTTTTTTATAATATTTTTGAAAAAAATCATTTGAAAATATATATTGATTTAACATCATGAACTAAAACAGTTTGAAAAAAAATTGATAATTTTTAGTGACATAGATTTTTTAATATTGTTTTGATAGAAGGTGAAAAATGCAAATAAAATATAAGAAAAATATTGTTTAAAAATGTATGTATGGTTTGGAAAAAAAATTATTTTTACACCTTACTTTTTAAAAAAATTTCAAAAATACCCTACTTTTTAAGATTCTCTGACATCTCACAACCCCCCTTGTGGGATACCCTTTTTTTTTGGACTTATTATATCCCACAACCCCCTTTGTGGGATATTTTTTTTTTTTTGGACTTATTATATCACACAACTCCCCTTTGTGGGATACTTTTTATTTTTTTTTTAAATGTCCCACAACCCCCACTTGTGGATCATTTTCTTTTTTTGTCGTTTTTTTTTTGCAATAAAAAATTAAATATAATAATAATAATATTATTAAAATAAAAACAAAATATAATAAAATTAAATAAATTACAACTAGATTACTACTGATGCTCAATATTAGGGCAATTTTTACGGGAATGACCAGACATCCTACACACGCCACAACTTCTTGTATATTCCTCAACATCCATCTCAGTTCTAATGCGAGTAACTGGTGGACGATCTTTCTTTGCTCTTCGCATGGTCGAATCAGGAATCACCTTTGGACCTACATAATTGGGCCAATACTGCTGGTGGTGAACCACATCGAAATTGATGTTGTATACAACATATACACACTCATTCCGAAACTTTTGATCGACAAATATTTTATAGTCGTGACTAAAGCTAGAACATGCAGCAATGACATGCGAACACAGGAGATGTAACACACTGAATTTTCCACAGTCACACCATTTATTTTGCAAGTCGGCCTTGTATTCTCCCATCGGCAATCCTTCTTTATGGTTGATAGTTTCACGAACTGAGAAGGTATACCGATCTCGGTCGAACTGAGTGATTTGATGACTGTTGGATTTAATCACCTCAACCTTCAGAAAATCCATGATTTTTTTAGAGAATGGTTCGCCGACACTTACCCTTGCTGCTGCCTCATGTCCTCTTTTAGCAAACAAGGCCCCCCAACCTGTAGTAGGTCGCTTTCACAATAGCTGTGATCGGGAGTCCGCGTATACCCTTATAGACGTTGTTTTGTGACTCGACCAGGTTGGTTGTCATGTGGCCCCATCGTCGACCATCGTCATGTGATTGAGTCCACTTTTCTTTGGGAATTTTGTCGACCCAAGCTAAAGCCCGTCGATCTGCAATTGCAATTTCGTTGCGGTAGTACTCGAACGTGGGGATGTTCATGGCATATCCTGCATTGTTTGAAATTAAAGTTAGATGTATGTACGTTAAAGAAATAATATGTGAAATTTACAAGTAAATAGTAAATAGATCTCATTTTTACCCATGCCCTCAAC
>Ga0315914_1001218_pt1 | contig 37570 bp, 27 predicted proteins | sample MpolenodulesMG_FD_203920 | JGI IMG/M metagenome (GOLD analysis project Ga0315914, IMG submission 203920) | Medicago polymorpha root nodule microbial communities from Los Angeles, California, United States - elongated nodules | ecosystem: Host-associated > Plants > Roots > Nodule | place: USA...
ACATGTCTATATTTTTACTCATATATAATACATAAATAACTTTTTGTACAATTTGTACATCTATCTATATTTTTATTCATATATCAATACATAAATATATATTTTTTAATTTCTACGCAATTGTGACTTGCTTCCAAAAAAAAAAACGCAACACGCTAACTCATCTGTATGCACATGTATCTTGCTAGAGGATTTGATTCATCTCTTGTAAAGCATATAGAAAGACATGTTCTTAGAACAATTAATATGTAATTTTAGTTAATTTTCAACAAATGAAAAATATTCCTTACAAAAAACCAATGGAAAATAGATTATTTTCTTTGTAATTTTGGTTGCTACAACTATTTTTAATATATCTTCGTATTAGATTTATTATTATTTAATTGTTTGACAAGAAAATTTTGCCTCATTGATATTGTGAGTCCAGATCCACCCCTGCCTCTACCTGATATATTATCTTTAGTACATAATTCACACGTCTTCTCTTTATATTCTCATACCACTTTTTTTTTTTTAAACATAGGTGCTACACTGCAGGGCTGTTCCTAGCATTTTACGGGGCTTAGGCATGGTATGAGAAAAGGGTCCCTTACATAAAATAAATTAGCTCAATTTTATTAACTCTTCATTTCATTTTTTCCTTTCTTTTCACTATCAGATAAATGTTTTTTAGACAACATCTTAAAATAAATCAAATACTCAACAGAAACCAAAATAAAACAAAAAATTTGTAAAAGTAGAAAACTGTAGCACATGCAAAGTTGGCAGAAATTTTAGCACCCGAGTAATAGAGACTAAAATTTTAGCACTTGAGAATAAAAGCATAAAATAAAACATTATATTTGTTTTGTTATGAAGATTCTCGCAATTTCTTGGATAATAAATATCACCAATAATTTTATAATTAGTGAGACACATTATTAGGAACAAAGGGCCGAAAAAAATATCATCAATTTCTTGAATAATAATTCTTTTGCCACATTATTAGAATCAAAAAGCACAATTTTTTTAGAGGGTGGGTGTATATAGAAATGTATGTTTAATATGGGAGTATATATAGCAAATCTCAACAGGGCCAAAATATTAAACAGTTCAGTCGTCAAAATTTGGGCCTCTTGTCAAAAAACAATTGGGCCTCTAGATGAAATTTTCTAAATATACCCCCGATAAACCAAGTCTTGCTATATGCACCCCTTTCCTAAAATTATTTTTTTTGGGCCCCCTACGGGCATGATCCCTAGGCCGTCGCAACCCCAGCCTATGCCTAGGGTCGGCTCTGTACACTGCTACCCCAACTATATTAGTCTCTAATGTTGTCATTTTTAATTCAATCTCGTCACTCACTACACTCCAACACAACATCCTCATCTCTGTTACATATCATTTTTTGGGTGTTGGTTTATGGAATGCAATTCCCGCAAAAAATAACTGTGAGGGTAAATGCCCACACAACGGGCATGGGCACAAGCACGAGTAATTACTCACAAAATTAAGCGAGTATGGGTGCAACACTCTGATTCTAATCCTTGCCCGCGCGCGCATGCGCACACACACATATCACATGAGAATGACATTTGTGTGTGATAATGACGAGAACAACTATAAGCTATTAGATTAAAATTGATGGTTCGGATTAAAAAGACTCTTAAACATCAAATGATAAACAAAAAAAAGTAATATCAACGTAAATTAAATATATATAAATCAGATAAGAACAACGACAATTGATTTTTTTTTTTTTTTGAAGTATCAACGACAATTGATAAAAGTAGCAGTTTCAAGATCATATGATGTTTCAACTTTCAACTTGAGAAAAAAAAATACATGTACACTATGTCATTTTATTTAGGCTTAATAGCAGTTTTAGCCCCCTAACTTTTCTAAAGTTGCGATTTTGGCACCCTAAGAAAAAAACTACGAAACCGCCCCCTAAGTTTTGCATTTGTGGTAGTTTTGGCCCCCAAGGCCAATTTTGACTCGGTCTACACTGACGTGGCACCCTAAGTGAGGTGCCACGTGTTATTATTTTTATTTTTTTTGCCTTGGGGGCCAAAACTGCTACAGTTGCATAATGTAGGGGGCGGTTTTGTAGTTTTTTTTCTTAGGGGGCCAAAATCGCAACTTCGTGAAAGTTAGGGGAGGAAATCTGCTACTAAGCCTTTTATTTATTAGTCACTTCAACAACTAATTTTATCAAACAATTTACTTTTAATAGGCTAAGTTTTCACATATCAAACATTATCTACAAGCTATCAGCTAATTTATAGCAAATTTTTTACCAAACATGTTGAACGACAAAAATTGCAAAAGTATATACGAACTATGGGTAACTTTCTTTGAACCAACTTATTCCTTAGTCGGACTCTTGCCCTATAATATCATAGCAACAAAAAAAAAGATTAAATCATAAAACCCGCGGTTCATATTCACAACACCATTTTTCTTTCCCTCCACCTTTAAAATCCCAAAAGTACGATTTATTGGGTCAAAATCTTCATTCCAAATCATTACTAGCATTTTTTGTCTCTAATTATTGCTCTATTTATTTTATCTTTTTTCTCTCGTATTTGTTTTTCATTATATTTTGTAAAGTGAAACATGTCTGAAGATGCACAAGATCCAGTTGAAGTTCATGTCCTTTAAGAAGCTATGAAGAAAAGGGTTAAGTTCTTTATAACCCCCATCGACAAGTTGGACGAGTTGAATGCACAACTTGACGGATACTTTTTCCATATTGGTGCAAATCAAAGAACATCTGATGTAGTAGTAAATGTGTCAGGCGTGGACTTTGGGGAGGATAAGGAAGATGACTTTTGGAAGACCGTATATTTTCCCCAACTTGTTGAAGATGATAGCGACATTTCTTACATGTTTAGCGTGATGGTTGAAAATAAAACTTTACACCATTATGTGCGATCCGTTGAAGTGTAATATTTATCAACGTGTAATAGTGTAATGTGTTCGATTTTGTATCCGTATTGTTGAATTTTAATGAATTTGTGTTTATGTAATTTAACGATAAATTTGTGTAATTTTTACTGTTTATGTGAATTTAGAAATTTAAGGACGAATATGTGTAATTTGGATCGTTTATGTGTCATTAAGGGTGATCAAGTGATTATGCGTCATTAACGACGAATTTGTGTAATTTGCATCGTTTGGATCGTTTATGCGTTACCATGTGATTGTGTGATAAACGATGAATTTGTGTAATTTGGATTGTTTCCGTGCGATTATGTGATTATGTTGTTAAACTGACGTAATTTGGTTCAATTATGAGTGTGTCAAGGTTACAGATCATTAATGACTTGGTTGCATTGCATTAAATGTTGTCTACTGCTATATCAGTAGTTTGTGTGAGTTAACTCGCACAAACCTACAACCAATGTGAGCTAACTCACGCAGAGATTTACACAAGCGTGAGTTAAGGCATACAAATTTAACACTAGTGTGAGTTAACTCACGCAGAGGCATTTTAGTCTTTCCAATTGAGAGCGAGCAATTTCTGCTGGGTAAATAGCAGAATTCAAATAGTTTTCGTGTAATGGGTTATTGTTTTGGGCTTTTGGTTTCAGTAAACAAAATTAATGAAATTCTTCCTCTTGGAAGTTATACCCCACACCCCTACATTTATACCTTGACCCCAACATTTGATACAAACTACCAAGTTTACCCTTTCAACCATTCACCCCCACCTTTTTCTGGAAAAAAAACTTACGCATTTCTAATCCCTTCCTGACTGAAAAAATGCTCCCAACAAACAATCAGTAACAATCAGTAAGTATTCTTTGCCAAAAACATTTCCCTGTTCTTTCTCTTAACCTTTTCTTGTGTTTGTTCTCTTAATTGTTTACCGAATCATTGATTGAGGTTTGAGATTTTCTGGATTTTCAAGGTTTATTGAAATCGTGTTATGAAAATGTCAAGTCGGTGAAATTACGTTGTCCAGAATCGTTCCCAGAATTGTTCACGATTGGAAGGAGCAACTCATGGTTGAATATCTAGTAGTACACATATTTTAATTCTTTTTTACTCAAACTTTCTATGAACAAATCAAGGTTGAACCTTGCTGAGATGACCGGTTTTCAATTATTAATCCTTGTTTAGCAATCTAAAACACACTATACATATAAATTAAAATAAACAGAATGCTTTTGCAATGAAATGGTTTTTACTTGAATGGACTTCCAACCTTAATTAAATCAATTATGAGCTTACCCTTGCTTTTCTCTATGTTACAAGGTTTCGAGTTGACAATTTTCGGAAGGGATGTGCAAAGCTTTATGGTACCAAATTTAAAAAAAGTAATGATGAGTTTTTTGGAAAATATCGGAAACGTATTATCGAAGGTTTAGGAAAAATTTCGGAAGGGTATTATAGAAAGAATAAATCGGAATACATAATATCATGTGGAGGTGAAGGTACGAATGGTAAATGTCGAAAGTGAGGGTGAGAAATTAATGTGTATAAAGTTAAATAATAAAGAGGACAAAAGTGGAATTTTTAAATATATATAGGGGTGAAAGTACATGTGTTGCATTATATGGTAAAATTTCCCTTCCCCGTGTCTTATGCATAAATAAATTGGTCAAATGTATTTTCTTTTGCACTCTGTCTCACTCATGGTACTCTTCTGCCACTTAGATATAGGTTCAACACAAGCTATACTTACTCGATCTCTCCTCTTTCAAATTTGTGTTTCATGCATAAATTGAAGAATCAACACTTTTGACACCAATTATAATGTATGATCACAAGCCCCAAAAAAGATCGCCTGCAACTGTACCAAATGTTCCAATAAATATCTTCTAGGGGGTTTACGTGCTATGATGCTTAGGAACGGGTATGATATCCAATATGAGTGTCCGATATATAATATGACAAATTTTAAGAAAAATGAAAGTACAGGTACGTTGATATAAAATATATAAAAGAAGATTTTTTAAGGATTTGTTTGCGAGTTTGAAGGGGAAAGGGAGAAGAGAGGTTTGAATAAAAAGAATGAGCAAGTGGAAGAAATAAATGACATTGAGATCGAGACAAAGACTTTGGGTGTTCATTTTTCTTCACAATACAAAATTATCTTCATTTGAGAAACACAAAAATTGTATTGGGGGAGAGTTTTGAAGGGTTTTGGATGGTTTACATGAATTCTTTAAATTTAATCTATTTAGTTATAATATTCTCAAAATTAAAAATATATAATCATAAACATTAATTTATCATTTTCTAAAAAATTACTCTTTAAAATATGAAAGAGTTTACCATTTTTCTCTATATTTTCACTCCCATCCAAACTCCCAAACAAAACAAAGGCTAAGAGAATTACTATCATTTTTGTTGTAAAAACATGTTAGAAAAAATCAATTATAATAAGAATAGTATAATACTATTCATATATTAATAATGTGTTTAACCACATTTTTATCATCATATTGTTTCAGAGATTTACTTTTTTTGTCCACCTACTCCACTATTTTCATCAAAAGCAAGAGAGAGAATTTAAATACAATAAAAAAGCAAAAAAAATTGGTTATTTTTCCTTTGCCTGTGCGTTTTTGGTGCATCCACTGCGGAAAATCAAATAAGTAAAAATGGGTTGGTTCAATTCATAAAGTATTTACACCGGATACTTGACCATGTTTGTAGTACCCATGCTCCAGAGGGTCACATCATAGAAATTGGGGAAGTAATGACAGATCTACAATGGGAAAAACCAGATTGGTTCGCTAAAACTGCTGATAGAGTCTTAAAACTGAAAGTGAACTAATGCTTCAATACATTGTTGAAGAACTTATATGGGTTTGAGATAAAATGAAACTCAACAATTTGTTATTTATTGGATTCATGGTTTGAAGATGATGATATGACATCCAAATATTAAAGAAAAGACTATTACTTCTCCCACCCTGCCTGTTTCTCGCGCGCCCTGCAAATTTACCAAAAAGCCCTTCGGATTATATTATCCTTATAAATAATTTCCCAGTTATTTCCGGATTATATAGTCCAGAAAACACTTATACCAGAATTTCACACTTTGCTTACACTTTGAATTATTTTATATTATTTAGATGTTAAATTCATAAAATAAATGCAAAATAAAAACACAAATATACGAACAAAATAAAACAGATTACATAATCTTTGAAAACCTTTTGAAAGCTTTGTCCAAAACATCCTGACACAATCCGGATTACAAAATCCACACACCTCCCATGATTTTCGGATTATGTAATCTGAATTCTTACGACATATTACAAAAAAGGGCCTTTAGGCCTTTACAACAGGAAATCAAGGTCGAAGAAGCGAAAGTGCCTCGGAAACCAACCAAGCTCGGTGTCGAGGCGGCAAGGAATGCAGATGTTGATCATATCATAATCGTCGTCTGCACCTGGAGATCACAAGTGAGAATTGCGGATCTTGTTGCTCTTCACACAAGCCCCGCCGGAAAGACAAGTGAACATGTAGTCCAAACTTGGGGGCATAAAACGTAGTTCGAGTTGACCCCAATCGAAGAGAAGACCGTCGGCACTGATGACGATTCTATAATGAGCAAGACGTTGTCGAGTGAAAAGGTCATGAAAGATGGGAAAAACCCTATCTCTGACAAAAGCTTTGCTTGCTAGCATTTTCAACATGATCAAGATGTTCAGCGCTGATGAGAACAGATTGAATCCTTGGCAGGTTAGGGTGAGGTTGATGAAGCATTTGAGCCGCTCTGACAACGCAGTACAATGCATGACCATTGAGAGTAAGTTGCCGCATGAACTTCCTTTGTCTCGTGTTAGGCGAATCAAGGAGAAGAAGGCACTGACAATCTTCCGACACCGCTCCGAGCACCTCAGGGTTTTTGGAAAGTCTCCGATGAAATTTCGCGGATGCCCGGAAGGTTAGCAACTCTCTAGTGCTTGAAGCGACGATATTCTTGGCAATGACGAGTTGAAGTTTTGGCGGAAGCATTTCCATGACGTGAAGGAGTTTATTGTTGCCTTGAGGGAGAAGGGAAGATGGAAGATGCAAAGGAAAGAAAGTCAGGATTTGGTGGTAATGCAAGAAGGTAACAAGGCTTTTTATAATGGTAATTGTGATTTGAGATAGTGGAGAGAAACAACTATCTTGGAAAAAAGCAAAGAAGCATAAATGCCTTGAGATAATGGATAATTAATTGCCTTGGAAGACATAAAATCTTGGAAATCTTGTGAAGAAAGGTGCAATGATGATGAAAATCGGAACTTGCAATATGGAGGAAAATGGAAAGTTCAAATAGGGCGCCATAAATAGGTTTGTTGATCTTCCAAACAAGTTGTCCGAATTTTATAATCCAGATAGGTATTGTAATTTCCAGAATATATAATCCGGACCCTCTCAATTATTTTTTGACGTGCGTTTCACCAGAGGTTTGACCGGTCAGTGGAGTTTTATTGCGTTTTTTGGACGGTTTTGAGTGACAAACACATTTTCATTGTATGTACTTATGATTTAGGACTTATATAACGGTCAACAGAGACCTTTGACATCAAAGAAAACACCAATAAACACACATCGAAATTGTCTAGATTTGATGTTTCGGAAAGCTCTAGCAATCTGGTTTGGATTACATAATCTGGACCAGGGGTATTTTTGATCTTTTTGCAGGGCGCGCGAGAAACAGGCAGGGTGGGAAAAGTAATAGTCTAAAAAATAATACACATGGCAATGTAACCAGACTTAAGTATTAGTCAACTATATCTTCAACTAATAATATGGATGAAAATCAAAACTGTAAATTTTCAGAGGATAAAATCATAACATTTTGGTGGTTTCTTTTTAAGCCCCCTTAATATCTCTTAGGCCTCCTAAAATTCTTTTTTTTACCCCTATTTCATACATCCATAAGATATCTTCTGAAGCATTTCACTTGGTTTCGGGACCTATGTTCCGGAGGAATTTTTTAAGAATTTAAGCAACGGAGGCAACTCTTTATTCTCGTCATTCTTCTTCCTTTCGGTTGGCAATACATAATCCACAAAGAAGCAATGATTTTCTACCGGAACTTGTTCTTGATGATGAATTATGCATGAAAATTTCAAAATTTGAAGAATTCCTAGATGGGTTTTTTGTATCCATCATAGTTGACTTTGACTTAACTAGATCTTAAAAAAACCATAATTTCTTCTAGTACTAAATCATTTATTAAGGTTGTTTAAATATGGGATCAGAATATAACAAACAACAATGAAATACATGATCCAGTCATCAAAAAGACATAGAAACATATGACACTAGCACCAACGTTGTTTGTTTCACATACAAGTTTGTTTCTACACAAACAAAAGACAAAGAGTGAAAAAAAAAAGTTGTACGAGAAACAAACCCAGAAATTTAAATCTAGAAAATGTTGCAGATGAGAAGTGAAGGGTAGTGGTGAAAGGTGGCAGAAGAAAAGGGTAGCTTTGGAGAAATGGTTGTTTTGTTTGAGTTGAAGAAGATAAAGAAGAAGAAGCAAGTTGGTGAGAGAGAAGCTTGTGAATTTGGTCATCACAAAGGTCAGTCATTATCTTATTCACTTCAGCATATTTATTGGATTTATTCTTGCTGCTTAATACGATGAAAACAAATCCTCCGGAAGATATATACCGAATGTATAGAACATGGGGTAAAATGGGAATTCTGGGTAAGAGCTTTCAAGGGGCTTAAAAAGAAAGTACCTAACATTTTTTTATGGCCAAATAAAAAATCACTATATTTTTAGGGACGACACGTTGGATGAATGGATTTGCACCAAACCCTAAGTTTGATGAATGAATTTCCATCTTTCATATACCCTAAACAATCCTTTTATAATAATTAGACTCAATAATTTATATTTAGGATAAAGAAAGGAATCAGTGGAGTCACCAGTGCAGATCAAGGATACAAGACCTGTTTTTTTAGAGATTTAAGACCACTTTTACACAAAAACAGGTCTGAAATCTTTAAAAATCAGGTCTTGTATCCTTGATTTGCACTAGTGAGTCTCCGTCAAGTTAAATATAAATTGAATTGTCTGAAAATAATAAATATTATGACATGATATTAATTTATAGTTGAAGTAATCAACATATATCTTTTCAATTTAACTATTAAAAATATTCTTATAGGTTGGAAAGAAAATGTGATATACCTATTTTGGAGGTCATGGAGATACATCAAAAATTAAAGGAGAAGAAAAAAAATATAATTATAATATTCCTTAGTGCTTTGATTCATTTCATTACCAACATCTTAGATTAAAATAACACCATTAAACGGTTCATAAAATTATACAATAAAAAATAATTTAAAAAAATACAATTATTTGGTGTCAACACAACAACTAAACGACAACTCTGAATTATTTTTTCAAAAAGTTTATTTCATAGATTTGTTGCTAATGTAAGGACCCATTCTTCCATGCATGGCATATGCGAACTCTCTCGGGTAAGGTACTCATATAGTCAGTGGAAACTACCTCGGGTATGTAAATCTACATTTGTTGTCAATGCACTTATACATGCGAGACCAACTACCTTTTGGACAATCACGAACATGTTTACAGTCAATTAAAACTGTAATAATAAAACAAAATAAAAAATGTTATTAAAATGAGATAAAAACGGTGTGCAACTACTAACTGAGGAAAGAAATTTGAAAAGGATGAGAATAACATATTACCACCATTGTTCTTTTCAATAAGAAATAAGAAAAGAAATAAAGTGATAGTATACAAAAAATTTATAGTCTTAGACATATTTTTCTCCTTTTCCGTGTAACAAATATAATATGATTTGGTCACTTTATAGTGTAATAAATCCATATTGTATTTTAAAAAATAAAAAAATTGCGCTTAAGGAATTTTATAAAACCCTCTATAGAATTACAATCATAAGTGTCTCTTAAGTATATCAATGTGTTGTGTTTGTCCTTTTAGAACACTCACTTGTTTGTAACATAAAAAACTTTCTAGTCATTATAATTCATTCATTTTTAATTAACTTTTCAACCTTTAATGACAAACAGACAATTTTAAAAATTAATAATAAAGCAGATCAACATGACAACATAGTCATAGACTAATTGAATGTATTGTAGGAATTTTTTTACATTTGATCAACGGAAATGAGAATAAAATTTTGTCGTTTCATGATTTCATCAACATTTTTTTATGAACGAAGAGTGTGGTTAATCATCAAGGTGAAACTTAGACTTCCCACTGTAGTTAGGACTTCCAAGAAACCCATATCCTACACGATCCAATCATAAATATATTATATTGTTAAAAAAGTAAAAAAAATAATATGTACAAAAGAGGGGGACAAGTCAAAACCCTCAAAAAGGCCATAAAATCTCAATTACATCAACATTCTCATTTACATAAAATCTTTGATTCATGTTGATATAAAAAATATATTAAGACTTATGCAACCACGCTAAGTTTTTAATTATTAAATAGGTTTCATGTTGATCCTTTGTGAATACTGAATTCCCAATTTGATTTGTCCATTAAAAAAGTATATTGATTCACAAAATAATGTTGTATTGATTAATTTTTTTTCTAAAGAATATTGTATCAATTAATAAAATATAGCTTGAAATTCCATCATTATTAGTAATTGCCATACATTTTGACACATTCAACCAACCAACAATCATTTGCATCACCTTAAAAAAAAATAAAAATCGAAGTCCCCAAATCTATGGAAGTAATCAATTAGAAATCAGTTAGACTTATTCAATTACTTGATTTGACCTATTTAGGGTACTTAGTTACTTATTCTGAAATTAATCAATTAGAAATCCCCTGCTTTATTTAAGGCAAATGCTAACATATGCCCTAAGGGTGCACATGCTAATGAATTTAAAATAGAAATAAATGTCTTAAAAGTTGTGCATTCAACTCTATTCCACTTTTTAAAGTCAAAATTTTGTTCTTTTCTATGAAAAATTTCAAATTTTGGATTCCTTAACTTGTGCCATAAGGACACAAGATAACAAAACCCTTTATTTAAATATCCTTTTGTTAAGTTTCAAGTATATGATGAAAATGAACATTCTCTCAACGAACACACTGGGAATTAGGATCAAGCAAATCATAAACATTGGAAATCCACCCATATAGAAATCTCAAAATCTCTTAGCGAGCTGAAATCTAATAAGCGAATTTACACTTTTGAAATATCCATAAATAGAGCTCACTTTTGCATTTTTAAATGGATCTTGAGAAAAACATGAGAAAGGGTTGAACCGTGTTAGCTTTTTCAAACTTTCTTTAAGTGTTTTACTGATCATAGTCTAATACAGGTTCTGAATGCAACAGATATAAACAAACGAGAGAGAGAGAGAGAGAGAGAGAGAGATAGAGAGAGAGAGAGAGAGAGATAGAGAGAGAGAGAGAGAGAGAGAGAGAGAGAGAGATTATACCGGTTTCTCTCACAAACTGAAAGTAGTCCAGTCCCCTTGCTCTTCCAAGGAATTTTTACTATAATCACTAAAGATTACAACTGCTCAAGCACACAAGCAAGAGACTTCTAATTCTTAATCACAACTGAAAGAGACTTCTCATAATCTAACTTAATCAAATAAAAGATTGTTTGTTTTTACACTTGATATACAATCATAAGTGTAAACAATTACAAAATATAGGAAGACTCTTAAGACGACTTTAGAATTTCTAAGATATAAACGTGGTAAGAAATTTTTAAGTCTTTATGCGCTTTTGAATTTTGCAGAGTAAAGGCACTTTCAAATTGTGTAGTCTTCTTCGTTTCTTCAAGTCTCCAGCTCCTTATATAGGGAAAGAAATGAAAGGTTGGAGAGGTGCCAACACATATTTTAGAGTCTTTGAGAAGCTTGATTATGGACGTTGGAATGTTTCATGATTTGGTTAATGTCATTGAAAAGACATTTGAAAATTCTTTGATTCAATTGGAATTATCTGTTTTATTCCTTTTGTCCTTGAATTTGACTTAACACGTGATCCAGGAGAAAACAAATTGTACTTGGTCAGATGCTGAAAGCGACCATTCTTCATAAGAAGACAAAGATGACGTGGCTTCTGAGTCTTCATAGTCTGGGTGACTCAGTGTCTAATGATCTAGAGTCTGACCTTCAGAATCTTCTAGATGCATTTTCACTTCTGATCAAGGCGTTGACTTCTGGTTGACCTTTCTTCAGATATTCTACTAGGTCTTTAGCTTCTCTTGAGCTTCAAATGCTCTCATATATGTTCAGAATTTGATAAATTTTAATCTATGAGCGTGCACATTTGAACACGTATTAGCTTATTCAATTGTTCTTAAATGCTTTGTTATGATCAAAACTTTATAGGCATTGTACAAAACCCATTTTGTTTCAACAAACTTATCATATTTTGAGCTAGGAAACACAGAGAACAAAAGGAGGAAGCTTAAGAACAAGCTTGAGTTCCTTTACTTGCCTATTCAAGGTTGGATGTTTCATTCTACTTTTTCTCATCTATGTTTGCAAGCTATTTTACCATGGGTAGATAAATCTTCCCTTTGTGTTGAGAGCGGGTGCAGTTAGATTTGATTCTAATGTAAATCATTCACCTGGCTAGTTATGTATAAGTTTCGGTTAAGTGTGTCAATTATTTGTCAAATAGTCTAGTGGCTAGAGAAATTCACCTAAAAGGTGAATAATTGGGGTGTCTGGGGTTCGAACCTTGACCCTGCATATAATATATATTATCCCTTACCAATTGAGTTAAGATTACAGGGACACCGTATCAATTACTTTATTCATGACTTAATTCTTTTTCGGTCTTAAACACTAAAATTTATCTTTTGATTTAGAAGAGACCATATATAAACTTTTTACCTAAGGGATATATAATAGGTTCATTTTTAGATGTTAGGCAGAGCCGTTCTTGTGGGGGTACAAACAGCTCTATTGAGCGGGACCTCCAAAATTTGGGGATCCAATTTTTTTTTCTTTATATACTTCATGTAAACAATTAATAGATACACGTAGCGTGACAAATGTATCAGATTTTGTGTTCTAGGAGTAAAAGTGCTATTTTTCATCCCCTTGGTCTTGGGTTCAATACCCATACATTGTTCAGATTTTTGTTTAATTAAATTTTCCTTTTCATTTTTCGTTTTCTTCTTTGATTAATTTTTCTCTTCCTTTTTTCTTATCTTTTTCTTCTTTGATTAATTTTTATTTTTCTTTATCTCTTTTATTTTTCTTTTAGTTTGAGAGGGTTTTGATTTGGACATAATAATTGTTGATTTGAGTCTCATGTTTTCTCAATACCTTCTCCAATTCAGTCAAATTCTCCTTAACATATTGGATTTTATATTTACAAGTAAAAACACTATACATTTTTTTTTAGTTAGAGCATTTCTTGTAATTTTTAGTCCATACTTATTGTATAATTTTTGTTAAAGCATTTTTATTTTTAAGAAAGAACAAATATTATAATTATTCTCTCAAATAAAACATTATAAACCTTTTTGAGATCTTATTTTCAATTTAAATTAAACAGATGATTTCTCTTTTAAAAAAATTATGTTTTTATTTTATTAAGGGTCTAATTTTACTCGAGAGTTGAGCCTCCGGTTATATAGGAACGGCCCTGATGCTAGGTGTAAGGCATTGTAATCAGTTTATAATCACAAACCACTATGAGAGTGTAATGTTATTATATCAATTAACTGAGCAAGACAACACAAGACAAAATCAATCTCTTATTATTTTTGGGAAATCGAGTTGTATGGAGAGTGATAGGTGAAATAAGATTTGAAACATTACAAAGTATATAATCAATTAAGAAAATACATTACATTATTAGTTAACAAAACTTAATTCCAGCACAACTTTTAATCCATCAAGGAAAGACATTAACATTTTATACTGATAATTTTGGTATAGTGTGCTTTACTTTGTGTATGCAAAAATCCTCCTAGTTAGTGAGTTGAAATCAAAACACTCACTGATACTCCTGCTTCCCCCACATAGTTTGATGCAACTGGCTCACATCTCAAGGTTTGTACTAAACTAGTGACAGATGGAGATGAAGACTGAAGTCTTGAAATGTTTACATAATTCCACAAGATGCAGCAACAACTTAAGCTCTTGGTATATGCTTCATCGTGAGGTCCATTAATGTCAAAAACTGTTGCAGATGTTTACATAATTCCCCCTATTTTTGCTCTTCCACGTGAGCCAACTTTCAGTTAAAGTTTAGTTGCTGTGGATTGCTATTTTTAAGGGAAAAATCTCGGTAAGTTGTTCCACTTCTTTTCCTACTTATCCCATAATCTGTTGAACGCTCCTATACTAAGAGAATAGAGCTAAAGATCAGCCCTCAAAGGGTTACACGTTCTCCAGCCTTTGTGATGGGCAAAGCGGGAAATCGTATTCATCATGGTCACTAAACCTGCTCTTCTCTCTATAGAAACTACGCCATCGAGTTTGAGTGAGTCAAGGTTTGGAATAGTGAAACAGTCCGGTTATAGCAGCAGTAAGCTCAATGGCTGGAGGTTATTGCTCTTTTGATTGATTAGGATTTTATATTAAATTTAGAATCACATTTAAAGCATTAGTTGTAGTTAAACATGCTTGTATAATAAAATCTATGCCCAAGAATTTTGTTATGTTTGTGTGTTTGATTAGGATAAAATATCAGATTATATTTCTTGATTTAGCCGCAGGAATTAAGAAAAGGAACATAATTTGATAGTTTAATCATAATGAGGAAGATGGACAAGAAAAGAATCAGACATTGTTACCTCCAAATCCTTAAGCTGAGCCGCTATATCCCTCATACGCATGATGTGATCACGCACTCCTCTCACCCTAGTGAGCTTCATGGTTGAGAACTTTATGATAAGAGTGCTCGCAAGGGCCTGATCAGATGTGGCAAACTGCTCATCAATGGCCTTAATAAGATCCTTAACCTTTTCATATTGCTCGATTGAACCACGGATACTAGCAGATATCTTGGTCTTTATGAACATAATAGATTGACGGTTAGATCTCTCTCACTTCTCATAAAGATCCACAACATCTGGCTCGCTGGTTTCAATAATACCAGTTGGTTCATCTTTCCTAATACCAGTTGGTTTACTCAATTAGATTTATACTACAACTTTACGATTAAACTATCACTCTGGCCCTAAATGATCACATGACAGAGTATAACTGGTGCCCTACACAAAAGAAAGTTGTATTTCTTGAAGTAGACACAAAACATGCAATATTGGCTTAAAACAAACTTCTCACATATATTTGGTGGTAGTAACTGATGCTGCTCCACTTTTTGCAACAAAAAAAAAAATAATAAATTAAAAGATTACAATCGTTGTTCGTGAAATTGAAGTTTAAGATTAGTTAACCTGGATTTGATTTTTGTGCATTGCTGCTTTTGATTTATAATTTTGAATTGAAGTCGAGGATTAGTATATACATGAAGTGAACAATGAATACCTAGGTTTAGTTTTGGATTGGGTTCTCTAGCTCAACTTTTTCAATTTTTTTTATCATTAGGTAAAAATTTCTTGAGCTTGAGCTGATTTTTTTTATATAAAAAAAAAGTGTCATTTAGGGGAAAAATCTTTGAGATTCATTAATAGATGGTTGATTGTGGATTCTTATTTTTATTTTCTTAAGGATGTTTGAATTGAATTATTTGAGTTTATCAACCGACATTAATACTAGTGAGATGGTTTGGAAGACATCATGAAAACAACTTATGACATGTTCATATGTTCTTTAAATTAACTTGTTAAATAAGCTTATAGCTTATATGAAACAGTTTGCAGTTACACTTGTTATAGAAATGCTTTTATACATAAGTTCTTGTATGGTAAATGTTTATGGTACAAGCTCTTAATTAACCTCTTTTTATTAAACTACAATATATTTAACTTTTTATCCAAACAGTCCTTAAACTTTTCTCGTGTTTTTATTTATTTACTTGCTGAGGTTATGAGTGTAACCAATAACCGTTGGAAGTGTTTTAAGTGTCTTTGAAATCACCGATACGTGACATTGTTAGACTAACTTTTGGTTCTTCTTTGGGGTGTATTTTTACATTAATTAATTTGCATAATGATGGTTCTTGTATGATTTAATTTCAGCTTAGCTGGTTTGATGTTGTAGGCAATATCTACGTTTATCTGCATTGCTGATGTATATACTAAAAAGGTAACTACACAATCAAGTGATTGAGCTCAAGTGGTTACCGAACTTCTCTTGGGACAAATAATTTTGAAGAACTTGAATTCAATTCTTGATGGAAACAATTTTGCATTCTAGTTTGATAAAAACTAGAATAAAAGATAATTACATTTAATAGATGTCATGTTATGCTTTTGCATTCTAGTTTTATAAAAACATAAAATAAATCAATATACATAAAAAAAAAAAAAATATGAAAAACCGCATTTATCCTTATATGAATTTCTGAAATTCATTGAAATTGAGGTATATTTGTCTTTCAAAAAGTTTGGCACTCAAAATTAATCTTTTAAATTTGTAAAAAACATGTAAAAAAAATGGTAACCTTTTTTGGATAGTTTATTAAAATTTCAGAGTTTTATAAAGATGAAAAGTATGAATTTGATTGCGACAAATTAAAAAGTTAAAGACTAATCCACTTCTAAGAGATCAATACTTACAATATTATTCCAGAAGTGGATCCTACTCTAGAAGCAATCTATTATTTTTTGTCATATCAATTGTATCTCTTTTAGTCTAGCTATGTTTGCTTAAGCTAGTACTATTACCGTATTAAAAATACATTTCTAGTTCAATCATACCACAACTCAAAAAAATACGAGGGGTTTCAATTCAAGGATGTGCTCTCACTCCAGAAACATATGTAGCCTCAATGGACGCAGATGCTGTTTCAGCAAAGTCTTTCCATGAATCAGTGGATAATATGACAAAATCTGCGAGTTTTCCAATAGATAAGGATCCCAAATCATTGTCAATGAAGCTTGCACGAGCAGCAGAAATGGTATACCTGTCAGGGTTAACTTGAGAATCTAAGAAACATGCATGAATGGCAAGAAAAATGACATTAGTAACCAAGTGACTCACATAGTTAATGAGTTGCACCAAAGAACGAATAGTTCGGGATAACCTGAGTTTATTCCTAGGTGGAACAATTATTGGCCAGGCTTTACTTAAACTCTGAATTATGAGGGGGCCCTTCCCCAGGAAATTGGAGGGTTAACACCCAAAGAAAAATGACATTAGTAATGAGTTGTAACCCCTTGATATATCAATTAACCATTCAGTGGACGTAATTAACAATATCTTTTATCCATGTTAACCATCCAAATTGTTGTAAAACATTTGTCAAAATAACACATCTCTTTTACGATTTTATTATTATACTCAAAACCTTTGGCTACTGGATAGTGCTGTTAATGCCATGGATATTTTGACTTTTGTTTTTGTTGGTATTCATCAATCATCAGTGATGAAGTTTGACATTGGGACTGAGTGCACTAAAGTAAGGACCATTAGGAGAAGATCCATAGAGTATATATCATTAGGTCAAGGCATCCAGTAGATCATGTCAATCATTAAAAAGGAAAACATTATCATATCAACAACACCTAAACTAATGGTATGACAATTAAATTTAACATTAGAACAAAATTAATTGTTGAATCCTGCTTACCCCTTTATTGCGTCTTCTAATGAAATGCACTCTGATGGAATCCATGCCTCTTTCCAAGTAGGAGGTCTTCTTGTCACTGCTGTCTTAATGCCACTCAAGGGATCGATGTCTACCACCTTTTAAATAGAAAAATAATGTAGTGTGAAGTACCTTTTCGTTAATTTCTTGTATCTAATACCTCCCTCCCTTTTAATAAGCCCCTTTAGTAAGTTTTACATATAGTAAGATAAATAGCTTTTGTATTTAACATGTCCATTTTGGTTATAGATGTTACAAAAATACCTTTTTGACTATTGATGTGTCCAACTCCGACTTTTTATCTTCCAAGACAACTTGGTAGTATTCATAAGAGGTATATTTGCGAAAAAATAATAAATGTATCTAGTATTTTCGAATGAGGCTTATATTTCGGAAAAATTTGTTTTTAACAGGGGCTTATAATTAGGGACATAGGTGATATACAGTACATGTCTACTAGCTAGTAATTCAAAAATACTTACTGGCCAGTCAGAACCAAACGCAACTAATGCATTGGAATCTAATAGTGACTTAAATAAATATGATTCCTTTTCAGCCCTATCATTGCCAAGCTTTTTACCGGCAGTGTCGGCATCATCCAATAATTGATCTGGCTGTTGGTGAACAGTAACAAGAAACTGTTAGAAATCTTGTAAAGGACATTGGTTCTACTGTTTAAACATATAAATATGTAGAAGATATGGTCCATATGAAAAGATTCATATTGTGTTACTCTTAGACTAGAGCAATAAATAGAAAAATGGAAGGAAAAGAAAAGGTAAAGGCCATTTTTGGGAATAAAGTAGTATAAAGAAGAGGTTTCATGAGCTAATTTCTAGCATATTGAAATATCAACTTCTGCAAATGAAATTTGAAAAAATACATCCTAGATGTGACTGTCAACCCCTCAAGATATACATTTTGGACTAACTCGATGGTGATAGCAATTACCAGAATTATGCTTTTCTTGATTAATTATGAAATGTCTTACCTTTATATACAAGCTATCTAAGCTTCAATAATGAAGTTATAATTTAATTTAAGACTTGATCCAAACCTACCTTCTGTTGATTTTCAATGTTAGTGCACTATAAATGATAATTGGTATCAAGAAATAGGAACACTTTTTCCTTGAAGCTGAATGGTGGAACATTAGACCTTTAAGAATCAAATGCACTTAAAGATATCAAAAGTAAACAATCATATAATTTATAAGACACACTATAATGGATTTACCCTAGAGTCCTTTACATGTTCAAAAGAAACACCAAGATTGAACTTGGATAATATATCAAATGAAAGAATTGTAGTGAAAAATGAAAGAGAAATCAGTTACTGGATTTAGCAGTTATGCAGCAAAATCTATTATTTATTTGCATGGTACTGATGCAGCCATTGTAGAAATTGCTCCATTATAATTATTTAAAAAATAAATAAAAAAAAATGTAAACTACAAGATAATGGCAATAAGAAGAAACCTGCATAGAAGCAACAACCCCTTCTTTGCCAAATCTGGATGGCGTACCAGGTGCCAACTGCTGAGCATGCTCAATCTGAAGACAGAGTTTGACACCACCAAGGAAAGAAACAGAGGAAGTAGCATCACTTAAGTGTATAATAGAAAAGAGATACCCTTGAGACAAATAATTTTATTGTTTCCAAGCATTCAACTTGCAACTTGTATAATAGAAAATTATCGAAAGTTTCTCGTATTTTAACAAAAGAGATACCCTAAATCTTCGATCTCTCATTCCATTTGTAGAAGCAACTGAACTGTATAAATCTAATATCAAGTCATTTGCCCTGTCTCCAATAGCATGGATTGCAACCTGAAATAAATGAATAGTAAAACTGAAAGATAGTAACTGAGATTTCATATTAATACATCAAAGGTTAGTTATAGCAGTAGAGTAAAGCACCTGAAGACCAGATAAATCTGACTCCAAGGTCATGTTGAGAAGAGCATCAGGTTCTGTCACTTGTAAGCCATAGTTGTCAGGCTCATCTTGATAAGGCTGCAAAGTTTTATATACTAATGTAAACCCCTTTATAACTACATGGTAAATGCACATGGTTAAACTGGGTGTTAAATTCATCTTCTTAAAGCAATGGTGTCCATAGCGACGCTACAGCGCTATAGCGAATCGGAGTTTGAATGAATTATTATTGTTCTGTGAAACACTAATATTTGATACCAATTGTAAAATAAATGCTATAGTGGCGCTGTAGCATTGTGACAGAGAATTTCAACAAATCGCTATTTTTCGTGATCCCTGATTGACAACACTGCTTTAAAGGTGGGTTCTGTAACTGTTTGTCACCTTAAACCATAAGCGGCCAAATATGGAGCTAATGGATTAGGTAGCAAATGGGTCATCAGAAATATATTTAAACTTTTGTTCATCAACAAATATTGAAAGTGAAAAATTTAAAATGCTTGTCTCACCTCATAAAACAATGCACTATTGGAACCCAAAGACCCATCAGCAAAAGCTTTGACACCACCAAAATAAACCCATTGACTTAAGGCATGGCCCTTTTTATTAATCAGATCCTAAGTAGGAATGGGAATAATGGTATTGAGAATTCAGCTACATAAAAATTAGCAATATTGAAAATGAAAAATTCAAAATGCAAAACATTTCTTCAATATTTTTCCTGCTACGTGAAGAATTTTATTTGCATACAAGGCATAAAAATTGAGTAAAAATTAAACAAAAAAATAAGCTCTGAAAGTTGATGCACAGACTAGAATTATTTTTTCATCAAAAAAAATGAACTCAAAATGCAGTCGTTCATACCACTAACTGTGGCCATGTCTCCATCGGAAAAAACAAACACACTCTAACTTTCATTTTTGACATAGCATTGGTCCAAAGATAAACATCTGTACAATTCACATACAAAATAAACATGCATGAATGAAGGTCATCAGAGGCAAAGATCGAAGCTTTATATAACTCAGTAAATCAGTAGGAATATCAGTTAAATCTTATTTATCATTATTTTGGACAGAGTAATAGTATTACATAGCTCCATATATTCCTCCTTTTTCTCTCTAATATTATATTATTCATTATACTTGGGATTTTGATTGATAAATGGTGTTTCTAAATCATACTTACTAATTGCTTGCTTTATCAGTTTATTTAATAAAAAAAACACCATAAATGACCATAAAGTAATTTCATTTATTAGATAAATACATAAAAACTTCAACTAGAACATTAAAACCTGAAAAATCCTCCCAAGAAAGATCTGCGGAAACCCCTGGAAAATATCTTCCCATATCAACAACTGTTGTCACACCCCTTTTCAAAGCAAGATTGCTTGCTTTGCGCAATGCTTCTCTCCTGTCATCTACTGAACGCTCAGGAATTTGGGAGGCTACTAGAACCATTGCAGAATCAATTAGCAATCCAGTAGGTTCTGCAAGAAATGAATGATTCAACATAACAATTAGTAAGTTTATATAACAAATAATATAAATATGGCATCAACGTAGCTAATACAAAATCATTACGAACTTTTATATGACCTTACAGATTTCCAGTAACCAATTAGCATTAGATGGAATGACAACAGTGTGTGCTAATATGCTTCAACTTGAAACAATAATCATAAAAATCGCAACATATCATTTAGGGTTGTCAAATAGCGGCTATAACAACGCTATAATGCTTTAGCATCGCGGAATTTGAACAAAGATAGTGTTCCGTCCTGCACTATGATTCAGTCCAAAGTGTGTCAAATAGTAGTGGAATGCGAACAAACTGCTATTTTGTGCAATCCGCAATTGACAACATTGATATAATCCAGAAAACAACCATAGAAAACAATCATAAAATGCAGAAACTCAAAGTTCACAGTCCAAGTTAATGAATGAAGATTCATGAAGTCAAAATGAAGAAAGTTTAATAGAAGAGAATGATATACAAAAAAGTAACGGCAAAAAATAAAGAATAATCCCAAATCACTTGAAGGAAAGCCTAACCAAGCATAGACTTATATTCTTTAGGAATTGACCTCATCCTATTGACATTTGGATAATAAATTATTACCTCCACCAGCTGTCCTCACTATAGTTCCTCCTCTTGGACTGTCAGTTATGTTTGTAATCCCGGCCAGCGTTAATGCCACTGAATTAGCCCATCCCATATGTCCGTCCATTCTTGATAACCAAACCTGCTTGTATATTTCAATTAAGATCTCTCTGCTGTGTATGATGCACATGTTCAAATAGAAGTTAACATGGCATGCCTTACAGGATTATTAGGTGTAATGTCATCAATCCAATCGGCAGCAGGCAAATCTCCTCCCCATAGGTCATTGTTCCATCCACCACCCAAAATCCAGGAACCTGGTTTTGTGCCTAATATTAACATTGAACATAAGTATATCAGATACTGTTAGGATATAGAATAAAGAAGAATCATAATCGTTAGAGTTATTAGAGAAGTTAGTGAAATATTGTATAAATAGGAGAACACAAAGACAGGGATTATTCATTCAGATTTGTGAACATTGTGAATAGAACGGCTTGGAGGAGAGTTTCCTCTCGTATTCTTTTTTCTATTTTCTCAGTATAAGTGTTCTTTCTTTTCACCACAAATTTTGGGTTTCTAAAAGGTGCTATAATACGGAAATGTGTCCATTCGATGAACATACTTTTGTGGCTTAGAAAACATACTGTTAAGATTAATATTTCTGCATTATTACTCAGACAGAGCAATGAAAATCTTTTGTATGCTGACTAAATTGGGTTTGTATTTCATAGAAGCGCCTAAGTGAGACAGATCTTTGATGGGGTTGGATGGATAATCAAGATTAAAGTACTTTAAGTCAAAAAATATGATTGATGACACATCAAAATTTAACTGCAAGTATTGTCATTTGTCACCTTTTTTCTTTGCATCAATGTTACAATTTGTTACGATATTTCTTAACTTCAGAACTTCAACCAAGTTACAAAGTAGAAAATAAGCATGCAAAAGCTCAAGGTTTACTTTGAACTGCTTCTTTGATCATTCTAATGACTTCTTCCTTCTCATTCACACCTCTTAGTCCAACCTGCATCATCTGCATCCATGACTATAATTAAAAACAAACCATACAAGATAAGTTCACAAGGATTTCTTAGACAGAAGAAACCAAAAATTAGGTTCAGAGATAAGAAAACACACTTTTCCTTTAATACTGTAAAGTAAACCCCCCAATTTGGTTTTTGTAAATTTCCAGAACATCAATTTGGTCCTCAAATGATAATCTTGGGCCATTCAGTTAAGAATTTAGTACAAGTGAAGAGAAAAATCGAGAGTATTCTTCATAATATATATTATTACATACCAATGAGTTTATCGCCATAGTCTTTGTCAACACAAATTTGTCTAAAACAGATTAAACTTAATAATGTGCTAACTTCACAGTAGCAACCAAGTGACAGGTTGACAATAAAATTGTCCAAGGATAAAGTCCCATGTAGCACTAACAATTTCAACCGAAGGTGTGTCAAATGTCGGACACCAACACAACACCGACACATGTGGTCACATTCAAACATTCTTCGTCAAATTATTACTGCGTGTCAGTGTCGTGCCGGGTTTCAGTATTTGTGCCCATGCTTCATAGGTTTTAAGCGCATTAGATATTTATTAGGATTTCAATCATTCTCAAACTTTTAAAGGAAATTCTAACATATACAAGCGCTAGATTGTTCAGAAAAATTATCACTCCCAGAAAAGAGAAAAATATAGAATCATTTAGAGAATGAGATTGTATGTACAACACCTGTAGGCCACCAGAAATGAAGTGAACATGTGAATCAATAAATCCAGGAACCACAACTTTCCCCTCGAGATCCAACATTTGAGTTTCATCACCTGCCACCTCCTATACAGAGTTTGATAGAAATCAGAGGGTGTCATGGCTCAAATCATATTCACAAGAGATATAGAGACTGTATTGATACTCGCATGGCTTCATATTATACAACATGTTGAATTGATTGCAAAATGAACACGGAAATGAATCAATTTGTGAAAACAGGCCGGTAATCGAACCCGTGAGACCTATACATCATGGTCCAATTGATTCAACCACGGCTACACTGGATGCCAAATATATAAATAATATTTAAAAAGTAAAAAGAAAATGTAAAAAATGAAAACCGATTGAACCAACCGCAATTCAACCTCAGTTCAACCGGTTCAACCAAACTACAATGTACCCGGGATCAAACAAACCGACAAACATGAACTGGTCAGTCGTCAATTCAATCGGTTGCACCGGCTGATTTAGTTGGGCTTTTAAAACATTGAAATGAATAAATGACACTCTACATATAGAGCTTATGGAAGATTAACCATCTCTAATCTATCTACTTATTAGCAACAACCTATGAAGCATGGATACAAACATGGACACGACACGGACAATGACACCGAAAATCACATAATTCAATGGAATCATAACGTGCCTAACACCAGGATACGCCTAATCAGAGGACTCGCGGAGTGTCTGTGCATCATAGTCAACTACTAACTAATTCCTACCAAAGGGAGTAATAACTAACTCCCTAATCAATCAATCCACTAATTTTTTATTGGGTCATGCTCCCTAATCAATCAATCCACTAATTTTTTATTGGGTCATGCTAACAAGTGGCCTAAGGGCGTTGTTCAAGGAATACTAAAAAGAAAATTTTGTCTCGGATATATAAGTCAAACACATGACAAAGTCATAATTACATCATTTTCTATATAAAAGTTGCTTCTTTTGGATCCTTAAACATTGCCCTTAGGGCAATTGTTAGCATTTTCCTTTTTTATTTCTGTTACAGTTGAAAAATAACTTCTGGGTCAGTGGAAATTGAAGCTCAAAATCACATTGAAATCATAAATGTTCAAAAGAATCCAAAAAATAAAAATGCAATATTTATTTAGAAGAAATAGGGAAATGAAATGAACCTGGACAAAAGAGTTGTTCCCAATACGAAGAACCTTTCCATTAGCAACTGCCATGGAGTTTGCAAATGGGAGAGAATCATCACTTGTGTATATAACCCCATTTCTTATAATCAAATCAGCTACTAATGGAAGAGTAGACTGTGGAAGCTTCTTCCATGTGAGAAAATCTGCAAAACCCATAAATGGTTTATGAATTCATTCATTTGTGCATGCAAAAGCGTACATGTTTGTATGGAGAAAGAGAGAGAGAGAGAGTACATGTGGGGTGGAGAAGATGGAGAGAAGCAATGAGTATGGCTAGAAGTAGAGAGATTGAAGCGGAGATAACTATGAGAATGTTCATTTGGAGCAAAACTAATCCCTCCAAAAACTGTAACGAATAACACAAAATGTAAGGGTCGATGGGTAAAACCACGTATTTATGGATTTGAGTTTGAATCCGAGTAATTATGTCTAAGTTTATATGGGTATGGACGCAGGTAAGGATACTATATTGTCTTTAGTCACAGGTGTAGGTGGCGCCAAGTTTGCTAAGAAGTTTATTACATGTAGATAAACTAAACAAATTGCGAGTAGAATAATTAAACAAATTTAGTTTTAACAATGGCTAAAATTGTGTGTAGAAAAATTTATTGGGTGCTAACAATCTATTAAAATCAAGTATAGACTAAGCTTATAATTATGAGTAGTGTTCAATGGTGGTAAGTCGACGGTCCAAAACAACTTTGCAACCACGACTCATCCCTAGAAGAAAAATAATTTTTTTAATATAGAGGAAATTACTAAAATACTATTAAATTGTTAATAAAATTACTTACAACACAACACCATTTTCTTCTCACGTGCACGTTCCACTACACCGCAAACAAACTCTGATAGTACAGTTGGTCATTTTCTAACCACGTTTAGAAATAGACAAAGAACTTCAATGACAAAGAGAATGAACGGATAATTTCAGTTGCAGAAAAGGAATTCCAAATGTCATCAACGATATTATCCATATCAGACAATGACCCAACGTCCTTGATTTGAAGCTTCTTAATGACTCTTAATGCGCTGACACCTCTTCAACATCTCACAGACCCTTGCCTATATAAGGAGTTGAAGACTTGAAGAACAATAACAAGACTGTGCTATTTTAATTGCGCCTTTACTCTGTCAAATTCAAAAGCGCATAGAACACTTAAGAAATTCTAAGTTTATAGAGTTTGTTCTGTTTGTAATTGTTTACATCTTTGACTGTATATCAAATGTAAAAACAAATAATTTATTTGTGAACACTTAGAAGTCTCTTTTAATTGTGATTGAACATTTAGAATTCTCTTTCTTGTGTGATTGAGCATTGAAAGTCTCTTGGTCATGTGTTTTAACAGTTGTAAGTTGTAACCATTTGTGATTATAATGAAAATCCCTTGAAAGTGCAAGGAGACTAGACTACTCAATTCAACTCCCCTCACACCTTCAAATTGTTTTTGCTTGCTTAGTAGAATGCAGACAATCGATTTGTTTGAGATATGCATTCATTTGTTGTGAATTTGAGCATTGTGTCGATAAATAAAATATGTTTCTTATTTTACAATTAAGAATGTAATGATATTTAGCTTTACTGTGGCATGAAAAATGATGTTTACTTTCATTACCTATGAATGAAAATAAAATAGATTGAATTCAAAACAACCCTATGGAATATAATTTTGAGGAGTGTTATTTGAACAACCATTTGGTTAACAATTTAGAGGACAACAATAATTTACAAAGATAAAGTAGGTAATTGCACGAAAATCAAAGTAATAGAGAGATAAAATAAAAAATAATGTGAGTATGAGAGAGAAAATTGTCACAAAATGAATGTTCAAATATCATTTCTCTATAATTTTATACAAAATTTTAATACAACATACAATGATTAATCTTTATGTGTAGTTAGTCAAAATTTAGAATGTCTTTGTTACATAAAACGATAAAGTGCATTTTTTTAAAGTGGTTAAATAAAAATTAGGTTTAATTACATAAATGGTCATTTAACTACTTAAGAGATTTTATTATGATCCCCTTATTAATTTTCATTCCATTATGGTCCCGTAAATCACCTCCGTCTGTCACTTAAATCCATTCCATCTCTTTTAAATCAAAAAATGTTAAGTCACTTACGTGGACGTTGAGGTGGCAATTGTGGGTTGGAGATAAGGCTATGAGGTGGCATAACCCCTGTGAATGTATATATACAAACCAAAAATGAATGGAAAGGCAAGACCGGTTACTCTAACATGGTATTTTTAAACCTCGTCAACTTTTCAACCTACACACATCAACCCCTTAATTCATTTCTCATTTACGGACAAACCCAATTGATGTATTAAAAGATCACAATTGGAAGATGACCATGAAAGGAGAATATGATGCTCTTATTAATAATAAGACGTGGGACTTAGTTCCTCGTCCCTCTAATGCTAATGTTATTCAAAGTTTGTTGATTTTTAGGCACAAGAAGAAGTCTGATGGTTCTTTTGAGCATTACAAAGCACATCTTGTAGGTAATGATGCAAATCAACAATCTGGTATTGATTATGGTGAAACATTCAGCCCTGTTGTTAAATCGGCCACTATTCACATGGTTCTTAGCATTGCATTATCCAAGTCGTGGTGTCTTCATCAACTAGATGTCAAGAACGCTTTCTTGCATGGTAAATCTTGATTAAACCGTATATATGCACCAACTTCCTAGCTTTCGTAACTCCCAACATCCTGATCATGTCTGTTTCCTCAAAAAGTCACTTTATGGTCTCAAACAAGTACCTCGTGCCTGGTACCAAAGATTCGCTGACTATGTTGCCACAATAGGTTTCTCTCATAGAATCTCTGATCATTCTTTATTCATTTACCATCACGGTAATGATACAACTTATATTTTCCTTTATGTGGATGACATAATTTTCACTGCTTCTTCTGATGCTCTATGTAACTCTATTATGTCTAAACTTAGTGTTGAGTTTTCCATGAAGGATTTGGGTTCTCTGAGTTATTTTCTAGGAATATCTGTCACTAAACATACATGTGGTCTTTTCTTATCCCAAAAGAAATATGCAAAGGAGATTGTAGAACGAGTTGGCATGTCCTTTTGCAAGTCATCACCTACACCAGTCGACACCAAGATAAAACTCAGTGCTTCTTCTTGGAATCCATATCACGGTCCGACGGAATATCGGAGTCTTACAGATACTTTGCAATACTTAACATTCACAAGACCTGATATAACTTATGTTGTTCAATAAGTATGCTTATTCATGCTTGATCCTAAAACACAACATATGTCGGCTTTGAAGTGTATCATTCGGTATATTCATGGCACTCTTGATTTCGGCCTTCATTTATATCCCTCTTATGTCAGCAAACTAGTCTCTTACACTGATGCAGATTGGGTTGGCTGTCCAGACACTTGAAGGTCCACTTCTGGCATATTGTGTCGAACTTGGTGATAATCTAATCTCCTGGTCTGCCAAGCACCAACCCACACTTTCTTGGTCCAATGCCAAAGCTGAATACCGCGGAGTCGCGAATGTAGTATCTGAACCTTGTTGGATTAGAAACTTATTATTGGAACTACATTGCCCTATAACAACACTACTTTGGTCTATTGTGATAATGTGAGTATGATTTACCTTTTTGGCGACCCTGTTCAACATCAACGCACCAAACACATCGAGATGTATATTCATTTTGTGGGTAAAAAGGTGGCCGGTGGACAAGTAAGAGTTCTGCATGTTCCATCACATTATCAAATTGCTGACATCTTCACCAAAGGTCTTCCGTTGCAACTCTTTCATGACTTTCGTGATAGTCTCAACATTCATCAACCTCCAATTTCGACAACGGGGGTGTATTAGACTATTATGTGAATATCTCTGTATGTACGAATATCATTATTGTAAATTGATTAGTCTTGATTAGTCATGAATGTATAGGATTTGGTCTGATTGTATATATACAAACCAAAAATGAATGGAAAGGCAAGGTCTATTATTCTAACATTCTCATCTCTCTCTTTTCCTTTCTTCTCATTATTTTCTTCTTCAACCCTTTGATTGGATTAAGAGACATATATAGGCCTTGAAAATGTTGCATCACTATTATAAGTAAAAGTTAACTTTTTAGGTTTATTCACTAAATGATGTACGTGACCACGTACATCATTTAGTGAATAAACCTAAAAAGTTAACATCATTTAGTGAATAAACCTAAAAAGTTAACTTTTGCTTATAATAGTGACCGGAGGAAGTATGTGAGAGTCAGACCTTAATTTATTGTTTCAAATATTCTGTTTTGATAATTAATGGATTGATTTTCAAAATGAAACTGAGAAACTTACTTTATCATTTATTATTGCTTTTACTCATTAAATAGAACATTTAACATATGAAGACAAAATATTTTGGCTTCGGTTTTTTTAAAATCAAAATAATTGTGATTTGAATACGAGTTGTCAATTGATCTTTTGATAAAAATTAAGAGAAATGATATTTGTACAACCATTTTATGACAATTTTTTGACAATTCTCTCTTTCATATTCACATTATGTTTTTATTCTCTCTTTCTTTTTCTCTATTCATTGTTTTTGACTAATAGAAAGAGAGGAAAAAAAGTTGTTATGATAGTTGTCAAAAATGATTGTTCAAATATCACTACTCAAAGATTAATCACATGATTTGAACATGAGTTGTCAATAGATCTTTTGATAAAGATTAATCACCGTTAAATGTATGTGATTACTCTTTTTGGTCACTGTAATAAACAAATATTTAATTTTCAGATTATAACTAATGGTTATGAAAAATAACTCCAATTCTCTTTTTCGTTGCTCTTTTTTCTTCTTCTTTTCACAATCAACAAAAGCCATAAATCGAAAGAAAGTCTTTTTTTTTTTTTTTAAGAAAAATATTGCAACAAACATTCCTTTTAACATACATAAAGTCGCAAGAAAGTCACTCATCAGTTGCTATTCTACATAAATGCTTTTAAATTATATTTGTCTTACATAAATTTCATAAAATTAATGTCAATTTTAATAGATAAAATAGTACTCGTTCCCTTCATTTTTAGTTTTAAGGTTAATGCTAAATACATAAACGTTGAAAACCAACAATTTTTTTGTTATATTTAAAAAAAATTATTTTTCTTTTTTCTACAACATATTTTATTTTTCTTATTTCACCTTTTTGTCTCTCTATGATAAATATTTAGTGATAATATTAACAAAATAATAATAATTATTGTAATGAATTTTTAAAACGACAAGTAATACACATAAATTATTTTACAAAAGTGATAAGTAAAATGAAACAGGGAAATGCACAAAGTATAATTAGTTGCACAATTGAAAAAAAAAGTATTACTAGCACAATACAATTTTTTATTGGTATTTTTTTGTGTGTGCTGTGTAGGACCATAAGACCGACAAAGTCCTCCCTCAAGAAATTTCATATTGTTGCATTCTCATAATCCGATTGCAATACAAAACATTTGGTTAAGTTGAAAGTGATATTTTATTATCTTTTTAAGTGTTCTTTGTTTTCACTTTTCTTCTTTTGCTATTAGCACAATTCTTTTTTTCTGTTTAAATTAGAGAAAGGGTATAACCGCGTACACACTAAGAGCCCATCATAAAATATAAGCATCAACTTTTTTTTCTTGTCATAGATTATATATGCATCAAATATAACTCTCCCAAACTATATTAATTGACATTTTAGTACTCACTCTGCATATCTATGGATGATAGCAACGGTAACGTCGAAATCCCACGCCAACAACAAACCACCAAAGGAGGATGGCATGCTGCCATGTTCATCATAGGTGAGTGAAAAAAAAACCTTTTCTTATCTTACTTTTGTATTTTATTTTATAAATAAAGAAGTCATACATTTGTGTACAAATCTTTGATTTATTGGTAAAGACAAATTATTCAATATAATTTGAGTTTGAATTCTGGCTGAAACAAGATTTATCAAAACTTTATTTACTTGTCATCCGAATTTCGGATTTTAAGACCAATTTTTCCGGAGAACTAAAGGATTAAAACCAAACGAAAACCATTTTGAAGATTTATTTTAAGATAGAGGATAGATTTGTTTTTGTTGTTCTAATTGAAGACCAAGCAATTTTCATTTTAAATTTTGTAGTTATGGAAGCTGCAGAGCAATTTGCATATATTGGTTTGAGTTCAAATTTGGTGTTATACCTCACAAAGGCACTTGGTGAGTCACTCACTGAAGCTGCTAAGAACAAAAACACTTGGACTGGTGTTTCTTCTATCTTCCCTTTGCTTGGTGGTTTCATTGCTGACTCATATCTTGGTCGATTCAAGACAATCATCATCTCAGCTATCATTTACCTCTTGGTAATTTCATTCCATTCCTCTCTTTTTTTTTTGGTTATGAACTTTTGTCATTAATTTTCTAAAAATATAAATTCATTTTTTGTAAAATATTTAACCTTGTTTGGTATGTCTCTTTTTCTATTTATCTCTTTAGAATATTTCTTTAGAGTTTTTAGTAAATTTTTAATTCTAATTTTTAAAACTTTTGACATATATTTAACAAATTCAATTAATATAACCAACTCTATTTTTTAAACTTGCAAAAGAAAATTATTTTCATAACAATGACAATAATAACCATTTTTGGTCAAAGCATTAATGATCATTTTACAACAACAGCAAAAGGGAATTAAGTTGATGTAAAGAATACATAAAAAGTAGTAGTTTGACTTCTTCCAAAAACAGTTTTTTTTTTCTTGACCAAAAAAAGAACAGTTTTTTTTTTCTTTTTTCGAAATATTCTTAAAAAAGTTTTAAATTTGAATCAAAAACATTTTTTAAAAATAATAATGTATGTTTTTTTCCTTCTAATTCAAGATGATTTTTTTTCCAATATCATACATCTTTTAATATATAGTGAATTAATAAAGTTTATTAGAAAACGTTTCTACATAACCTTAAATGATAAAAAATATCTATTATTGATTTTTTTAAGGATATAAAAATAAAAAAATATAAGTCAAACAAATATATATATATATATATATATATATATATATATATATATAGATTAAATTACCCTGTTGGATTGAAAGTTTACACAACTCAAAAATCATTTGATATATTATTGAAATCAATCAAGTTGGATTGAACGTTTACACAAATCTAAAATCATTTGATATATTATTGAAACCAATCAAAATTAACACAATTCGATAAAAGGGGTGAAGATCCTCTCCATTTCCTAAATAAATGGAGATTGTCAATTATTATACTTTTGAAGTAAATATGTGATATTAATGTTTTCAATTCTTGAAATATGTGCATTTATATCATATATTTACTTCAAAACTATAGTAATTGACAATTTCCTTTTATTTAGAAAATGGAGATGATCTTCACCCCGATAAAAGTGCAAAACAACTTAATTTTGATGAGTTTCAATAACACATCAAACAATTTAAAATTTGTGAATTTTTTTACATGAATGATCGATATGATACAAATTTTTAATTTAACATTGGATTTTGTCAAATTTATATTAGTTAAAATACTAGCCATTGAGAATGATCAATTTACTTCATGAGTAGCTACACTTAATAACTCTATGGCATACCCTTTAATAGAAAACTTTGATATATATATTAAATTTCATCCATATTCCAACTGTCTAATTAATAGTTCTTAATGAGTAGATCACATGTGTAAAGTTTAATAAAACTATAAAAATATTTGATATTTTATCAAGTAAATTATATTCTATTAAAATATACTTTTTATTGTTTTCACATAAAAAAACTTTTTACAGTAAAAAATCAAATGAACAAGATACTTTTCCCTTCAAAAAATAAATACTTTTTAAAATAAAAATGAAAAATTGACAATAAGATCATATTGCTAATTTGCTATAGATATTCAATTTATTTATTTTTTGGTCTCGATCTGAAAGTTGTGTTTGAGCCCTACTACTGCCTTAGAGGAATGTATATACATTTTTAGATATCATTTTAAGATCAAATTAGATATTTCCTATAAACATTATGAGCTGTACACGGTGCAATTTGATTTAGTTTTGAGCTTAAAAGTCATATGAACCGTAAGATTAAAAAGCTTACGGTTTGGTTTGGTTTAGTTGACTTTTAAAATAAAATTCAAACAAAACCAATATGGTCTAGTCTAGGTGACATATGTTTAATCAATATTTTCTTATGTTGCGGTTTGATTTGACTTTGTTCGGTTGATAAAATAAAAACCGCAAACCGAACCAAACCATGTAGTTGAGTAAAAAATGATCTGAATACAGCCAAACCAAATACTGTTTTTGCGGTTTTGGTTTAGGTTGGTTTGGTTTACATTTTTATTAGATTGGTTCGGTTTTGAACACCCTAACACATGTGCGGACAAAAGAAGCCAAATGAAAACTACTAAAGATTTTTTATTTTTTTATCTTTTATATAAAGAACTTGGTGCCATGAGTAGTGTTGTCATAAGATTTGATTTTACAGTTACATAAACTGATTAGTTCGGGGTAGTCCACTTGCTACTGTGATCCAAATTTAGGTCTTTCTCAACTTTCCTAGATTTTGAATTCTTTTGTTAGAAAAAAAACATCAAGTTTGCAAATATAAGTTGATATACAATTTCCTTTAAACATGTTATAACATTACAATGCTCTATTGTCACATAATTAACAACACATATGCAGGGCATGATTTTGTTGACACTATCGGTCTCGGTAGTGAAAAACAAGAAGCTCTTCTTCATTGCGCTTTATGCGTTGTCTGTTGGTGATGGCGGGCACAAGCCGTGTGTGCAAACATTTGCTGCCGATCAATTCCCTGAAAACACAATGGAGGAGAGGGATGCCAAAAGCTCATTCTTCAACTGGTGGTACTTGGCAATAGTAATTGGTTCAATTTTTGCTGTGTTCATTATAGGGTACCTCATGGTAATTTTGATGTTAATATTACTATGTAAATTACTTTTTGGTTTGTTAGAGCATAAAAAAGTTTTACACGTGTGTTGCCACATCTTAATAAATTAAAAACACATGATTTGTCATACCTCGTTAACGCATCATTGAATGCATTTTATACTCATAATGTATATAAATTAAGGAGACTCTTAAATTAAACTCTTACATTTTGTTTTTGACATGGATGACATCTTATTGTTTATTAAAACTAGGATTGCCCTAATATAGAACAACATAATCATGACCTTAATAAATATGTAGAAAATAAAGATGTTATATAAGAGAATCAGTATTGTTGACAAAAAAAAATTAAGAGAATCTGATTTGAATATTCATGTGCCAAAAAACTCAGGACAATGTAAGTTGGGCTGTAGGGCTTGAAGTGTTGGTAGCAATGTTGGCAGGAGCATTGGTGGTTTTCTTGCTAGGAAGAAAAAGGTATAGGAAGGAAAGCCCTAAAGGGAGCCCAATCACTACTATTGCACAAGTTTTTGTCGCTGCATCTCGTAAGTGGCGCGTGAAAAACACGCTTAATTATGCTGATTATTGGTATGGCTATGAATATGGTAGCGTCCATCCTTCCCAATCTCCATCCACAGTTCAGACTTGGATCCACACTGATCAGTACAGGTACATTTAGCTTTCTGTTAATTATAGAGGTGACTTACATTTGAAGTGTTGCACAAGAAATAGAAAGGAAAAGACTTCTGATTCAGTTACAGTTAATCGTTTATTTAATGGTCATGCTAACAAGTGTTTTAATCACAATTTTTAAAACGTAATATTTTAAACTTTTAAAACGTTGAATGCTCAAATTTTAAGGTAATATTTTGATATTTGACTTCTTAAAAAGTGTCGTTAACGTACTTGTTAGCATATTTAGATGCTTTATTTTCTATTAGCATGCTTTATTTGCAAGACTTTTACCACATTTATCAAGAGTGATTATTTCTTCTAACATAAAATATCACTATAGATTTTTGGACAAAGCAATGATCATCGATGAACATGATATTTCAAGCAAGACAATAAACCCGTGGAGGCTATGCTCAATGACTCAAGTTGAAGAAGTAAAACTCGTGATTCGTCTCATCCCAATATGGCTAAGTTGCTTAATGTTCATTGTTGTTCAAAGTCAACTAGGAACATTTTTCACCAAACAAAGTAGCACATTAAACAGTTCAATTGGACCACACTTCAAAATCCCTCCAGCATCACTTCAAGGCTTGGTTGGAATTGTGATCTTGTTTGCCGTACCAATATATGACAAACTTTTTGTCCCATTTGCTAGAAAAATTACAGGACATCATTCTGGCATAACAGTTTTGCAAAGAATTGGAGTTGGTCTTTTTCTGTCCATATTTACAATGGTTGTTTCAGCTCTTGTGGAAGCTAAAAGGGCTAGTATTGCAAGGAACCATAATCTCATAGACGATAGTAATATCAATGATATTGTACCAATGAGTATTTGGTGGATGTTACCTCAATACACTATTCTTGGAATTTCTGATGCATTTACAATTGTTGGACTACAAGAATTGTTCTATGATCAAATGCCAGAAACCATGAGAAGTTTGGGAGCTTCAGCATATATAAGCATACTTGGAGTTGGAAGTTTTGTCAGCAATGGTGTTATAACTGTTGTAGTGGATATTACTACAAGGGCTGGTGGAAAATGGTTGGGAAATGATTTGAATAGGGCACATCTTGATTACTTTTATTGGATGTTGGCTGTGTCAAGTGCTCTAAATCTTTGTGTTTATTTGTTGATAGCCAAAGGTTTTGTGTACAAAAAGAGGCATGTGGATGAAAAGAGTATGATGGAGTGTAGTACCTAGAAAAAATGCTTGATTTTGTATTAAAAACTACTAGTTGGTAGTACCTCAATTATAATAAAACATGTTATTGTGGAACTCTTATTCCTTCTCACTCTTGGTTAAATTCGATATAATCTTCTCCCAAAGTGATCTTTCTGATGATACTGAAAATAACTACTTCACACTTGTATATGTTAAGAACAATATCTTCATCCATCTCCTCACCTTTACTACAAACTCTCTTGAATGTGGAAATAAATTTCAAAGAAAGATATGTGTATGTATATGAGGAAAATTTCTTCTTAAAAAAAAAAAATTAGAAAAGTCAAAGATTTTACACTTAAATATGCAAATAGTCCCGACAAATTTAGTGAACTTGAGTTTTAGTCTATGCAATTACAAATAATTTCAATATGATGTTGTAAATAGTAATCACTTTTAATTTGATCCTGTGATCTCATTTTTTTCTGACTTATTTTCGCATACGTGATTGATGAATGTTCATCAATGAGGTTGACTCATTCAAAAAAAATTCTGACTTATTTTTGCATACGTGATTGCACCTAGATCTTTCATAACAAAAGATTTGCTCAATGCCTTCTTGATAGCAATTATGATGGATTCTCCATTTGGATAGTTTTTTCACAAACGCACCGTGGTTTGCTGATTTCTTTGTGAAATTGTGTTGGGTCATGAAGTGATCGGACTTCCTGTACCATTATTTTGGAACATGCTTTAAGCCATATAGACTTTTCTTCAAGCAACACATAAGATGTTCTTTGCCTGGTTTGGAGAAACCTTCAAGTTCCTTGATGACATGCTGTCATTACGTAATTTTTAGGATTTATTATGACATTTTGATAGAGTTCTGAGGCAATATGAGGTAACCAGGGGTGTGAAAAGCATAAATTCTAGAGGTGCTGAAAGAAGAAAATCGTGGCGCGTTTTATATAGCCGGGACGCGATTTTTAGTCCAGAATGAAGGTTTGGTTCTGCCACTAAAATCGTGATACGATTTTATGTGGCGTGACACGATTTGGCAAAAAGATTCTAGGGTTTGAATGTAATCGTGACACGAGTTTTATAGGCATGGCGCGATTTTTGCGTTCAGAAAATATTTCCTATTTAAGCTGAAGTCAGTTCCAGTGACAAGCGTTACGATTTGGAGAGCCAAAAGTGTGATTTTAAGACTTGAAGACTGCTGAGGGGACAATTTCATCATCTCCTTACCAGTTCATGTATGTTTTAATTCTTTCATTGATTATGCTATTTGTAAACTCGATTATGAGTAGCTAAATCTCTTAGAGATTAGGTTTGAGATGATTCTGTGTAACCCTAATTGAAACATGTTGCTGTGAAACTCTATTTATTGTGAATGACAATCTAGTTTTTATTCAATTCAATTGTTCTTAATGCTTTTGATATCCTGATCAAATATAAACCTGATTTAGTGAGAATGAATGACTTCTGACCCTTGCTTTCTACTTAGACCTAATTGAATTGTTCAAATAAACATGGTTAGTCTAAGAATGGATAATCGTTTATTTGTGATATTAAGTTAACGTTCTGAAAACCTTCAAAGACTACTAGACCACCTAAGGAATTAGGGGCTGTAATATGAGAAGAGGATCCTAAGTCAAGGGATTGATTAGGGCTATTTTGTTAACTATCGTGAAACTAGAGAATAATTCATAAGATTAGGTGCATCATACCAATTAGAGGAAACAGAGGATTCGAAAGACCCAATCTCATCTCTCTCCACATTTTCTAATCAAATCTTTATATTCTGTCATTAAATTTTATGAAATCAAATCAAATCTACTGCCTAGGGCAACAAAATAACTTTTACACATCCTATTTAATAACGCTATTGAATTATTGAAATCAACACAGTCTTTGTGGGAACGAATTTTATTTATTACTTCGATAATTTTTGGTACACTTCCCAAACATCTATCTGATAAGTGCTCAAAAGTAACAAATTTTATCTGTTAATCTAGGCATTTTAGTGACTTGTTCTGCAAGTTATCTAAGGAAAAGCTACCAAATTGTGTTCTTTTACCATTTATGCTTTACATGCCTTACTCAACCCTTTTTGTGCAGGAAAA
>Ga0315914_1001219_pt1 | contig 37557 bp, 23 predicted proteins | sample MpolenodulesMG_FD_203920 | JGI IMG/M metagenome (GOLD analysis project Ga0315914, IMG submission 203920) | Medicago polymorpha root nodule microbial communities from Los Angeles, California, United States - elongated nodules | ecosystem: Host-associated > Plants > Roots > Nodule | place: USA...
AGTAAAATAATTCTAAAAGGAAATAATATTTAAATAAAACTAAATCAAATCTAAATAAAATAGACTCAAATAACATATTAAAAACACTAATTCATTGACTCATCATCCATGCACAATGTTTCCCTATAATGTGACTCTTCCAAAGCAATGTTGTCCAAAGCCCATCTAGGCACATGACCACCTAACCCGGAGTACAAAGTGACATCTTTGAATTTATGTTCCAATACGGTAACGCTCTGACCAAAGGTTGTTTGTATCGCAGTGAACTGAAACACCAACATGTCGTGTATTTTCTCCCAACAAGTACCCAAATCTCTCACACTATTATCCAAATATTTCTTTACTAAAGCATGAGCCGATTCTACCCTGTTGGTGGTTCTGCAAACAAGATGCATCACATGGTCTGTCCATGCCCTCACTATTTTCTCCTTCACCTCTTTCAAGTTGGTCATGGCATAATTTAAGAAAAGTGGGAAATCACTACATTCATTTTGGAACTCCACTAATGCATTTGCATATATTTCATGAGTGGGCTGCTCAACCATAGCTTTCCATGCCCTCATTATCTTCTTGACAACATCGCGGGGTTTCACCTCTTTCCCATCCTTTTTTCCCAAATGATATTTACAATCTAAGATACACCTTTGTTTAACATTTGCTTGCACATGAAAGTAACAATTCATTGCATAACTTTCGGGGAAAACATTTCCAACCGCTTTCATCAAAGACATATTCCTGTCAGTCACAATCACATTAGGCATATTCTTCTTTGACGTAAGAAGTTTACGCAACATTTTTAAAACCCAAACAAAGTTTTCCTCTTTCTCATGTCTCACAAATTCAAACCCAACCGAATATGTCAAATCGATCGAAGTGACCCCAACTACCTCAAACATTGGCATCTTTTACATGTTGGTTTTGTAGGTGGAGTCCATAACCAAAACCGTTGGAAAATTGTTAAACAACTTAACGGATGTTGGATGAGCCCAAAAGATATCTTCAATTGTAGCACTCTCGCTTTGTGTTCTTGAAAAATAAGTATACTTGTACTCCTCCAACTTTGAGATTAAATATTGCAACGGCTTCTTGTCACCTCTATTCGCCTTCCATATTTGTTGACGTTCATTGTACACTTGCTTGATATTTGTCATGCAATGTGGTCTTTTGTTCTTCAAATTTATTAAAATATTTCTTGGAAGCATCTTGCTCTTGGTCAAGTCACGTACAATCTTCTTGTCGTCCTTCTTTAATCTACCGGCAAGAATGTGTCCTTCTAAAGCCGGCTCCATGACATGGTTGTGAACTCCATTAAGAATGTTCAATCCCCATTCATTTGTTTTCCCACTAAGATATCCACTAACCATGAACAAACACACACATTTTCTTCAGCCCGTTGTCGCATGCTTCGGGTTTTTTTCCGACACTTTGTGAGCTCCACTCCTTTCACACACTAGGCACAACATTGGATTGATCAAACTTGATCTTTGTGTAACAATTGTAAATCCCGCCTTATTTGCTTGACGACATGCCCACTTAAGCAATTCTTCTCTATCTTTCCACTTAACGTCGTCTGAAAAAACCTAGCCGTGTCAACTTCGTGGGCATAAGTGGGAGGACACCGGAGTCAACATTTTTAGAAGTTTCAACATGGACGGAAGCTCCATTAATGTTTGGTTTGACTACAACCTTAGGCGGTTTGACATCTCCGGAAATTTCGACAAAATTTGATTTTGTCTCTCCCGGAACATCTTCCGCGTTCTCTACCATTACTATAATAAAACAACACAAAAATATGAATTCACAACTAACTAATGCATAAACATCAATACCATAATGAATTAAAACAAAAAAACAAAGAATTTTTTTTTTGAAAAATTGGCAGTAGCTGCCTTTTTTTCGTTGTGAAAATTTTTTCACAAGTAATTCTCGACACTTAACTGCCGAGGTTTTCCTCAGCAGTATACTCCCGGAATATATCTCGGTAGTTAACTGTCTAGGTTTTCCATGACAAAGTTCTACGTAACTGACGTAAAACCCATAATAAAAGCAAAAAATCAACCGATTGAAATGCTCAATACCTGTTTTTTTACGTCAAAAGTGTATTGATACCTCCTATGCTTGATGCTTCAATGATTTTGGAGTAAGATTTGATGAAAAAAATATTGAATTTGGGGATTGGATGGAAGAGGTATGGAAGTTGATGATGAAATAGCGTGTAGGGGAGCAGGTAGCTGTTTCATCTGATGAAATATATTTTTCGACAGTTAACTATCGAGATTTTCCTCGGCAGTTAACTGCTGAGGGGCAATTTCGTATTTTATATGTGTTTCTCAACCTTATGATACGTACGAACAACAATTTTCTTCTAAAATTATGTCTAGCACCTTGAAGGTTGAAGTGACTTTGATGTAGACGTTATTCAATCAATCGACTGCCTAATCTCTAAGTCTATTACCATAAGCACATATTAGGCTTTTATAGGGTATATAGACGCCCTAATGTGTGATTATCACGGGAGATGGTAATATATAATCTTTTATAATTGAAATTGATCTCATGTAAGTTTTTTATATGTTTCTCTTTTTGTTTGAATGGTGAAAGATTAGGTACAAATTACCCCACATGTAAAAAAACACACATGTGATTATGTGTGAGTATGTGTTTCCCTTTTTTCATGATAAAAAACTAATACCGCTAGGACTATACAATAATGCAAATGTATTTTCTATTTTTCTCCCTTCAATGTCTCTCTCAATTGTGAAATTTCAACAACAAACAAAATAACCTAATTTCTTTGTAATTTTATCTCTTTTTCTCTTTTACATCTGCAATTGAGAAGGAACGGTTGAAAGAGAATTGAAAGGAATTTCAATGAAAATAATTCATTTTACACAACGAGTATTAAAAAATGATAGTTATACATAATTTTGTGATAATTCTTTAAATAACTTTCTCTTGTATACTTGGATTGTGTTCTTATACTCTTTCGATTATTTTTGTTTAAGAAACGATTGTACAAATTTTATATTTCACATGAGTCTTTCTCCATAGATTTTGCGTACACAGTACGAGATTCTAAACTTCTAATCATTCTATTTTCTTATCTATATGTTTAAAACCAGTGGGATGTTTTTTGTGGGACAGTGTTGCAATTAAATTGAATTAGCAGTGGAGCTAGCGAAAGTTGAAAGACAAGAGGGGACATAATGAGATGCGACTGAACGGCATCAATAAGCAAGCGATGGATGGATGTAAATGTATACAGAAGATTGAAAGCAAAACAATTAATTGATTATCTACAGTATGTTGATTTTTCAAAAAGATTATGCATCATAGTAACTGCTATTAGTCTACTGCTACTGAAGCCCGTAATTTGAGTACTACAACCACTAGGTTGCAAAATTTCATTACCCAGTCCGAAAGAATTACCGACGGATGCCGTAAATAGGTTGTTATTTACTTTTTTTTCTTCTTTCCCTCTACCACACTCTCAACCAGGGGTATTCATGTCCGATCTAATCTAATGCAAACTGCAATAATCAATCGAAAAAAAATCGCAATTTTAAATGGATTGAATTGGTTTTCGGTTCCCTCAATAAACTAAATCAATCCAATCAAAACCAAAATATTTATATTTTCATATATATTATATGAATTTTTTATAAATATTTTTTTAATTTACAATTTTGTAATTATTTCTAAACTTAGTGTTGACTTTTTTTACTTCTCTTAAGAAATATTATTAATTTACGATTCAGTTACTACTTTCTTCAACCTACTATTTTATTTACTTTATGTTACTTTTATTTTCTACTTATTTATTTTTTTTAATAACTTTGCCTTTTTATGAAATATCATAAAATAATATGTTTTCTTAAAAGAAAAATGAAAAAATATACAAAAATGATAACAAAAAACCAATCCAATCAAAACTGAAAAAGTTTGAATCAAATTCAATTTGATTTTAAAATCAAACCAATTGGATGAACAAATAACAAAACCGAAGTAATTGGATCAAATCGTTTTTCCTTCCAAAACCGATCCAATCCATGATCATCTTAGAATTTGTAATTGGATCTAACACAATTTCAAAAAATCGACTTATAAATTCAAAAGTATCTGCATTAGTATATTTTCAGACCATCTCTTATCTGAGGTGAGACTTTATAATAAATATTAAAAAATTATTAATCAATTTTTTTTTACACGAACTAATTAATTTTTTTGAATAGATTTCCTAATTAATATACACAATCGGTCTACAATACATAAAGAATTTCTACGGTCATTGTCTATCAATGATATTTTTTTTAGGGGTGCCAATCAATGTTAAATTGAAAATAGTCACTACTTGTTTATTCATCCAATTTTTTTTTTCACTGTTTAGTTTTTAAATATAAATAAAATCTGAACAATTTTTTTTGATCTTTTTGTACCAACTTTTAAACAAAATACATCTTTTATGAGTTTTGCTAGAAAACACCTTTTATAAAGGTGTTTTGTAACAAGTTATCCTATATGCATTTGTTAAAAGACACCAACTAATTTTTATGAAGGTGTTTTTTAGCAAGTTATAACTAAAAAGTTGATAATCACATCTTAAGGTGTGGATTGTTAAAAGACACCTTCCTAAAAACTAAATGGTGTCTTCTAGAAAAACCTACATTTTATTATATCAAATTTAACTTATATTTGAGATAAATACACATTTTATCACCTATTTTTGCTGATTCAAGAATTTAGTCCCCTCCTAAAAATAATTAATCCCCTAATTCTAAATTCAAAAACATAATCTCTCAATTTTGGAGATTTTCAATCATTGGAATTTATTTTATTGTTGCTTATGTATCAATAAAAATAGCTGTATTTTGTAATTTTTTTTTTGGATCAAATAGATAAAAAAAAAAAGATCAAATATAATTTTTTTGAAGGAATTGATCAAATATATTTGTTGCTTATATTTAAAATATATTTGCCACCACAACTTTGATACATAAGCAACAATAAAATCAAAATTCATTTTAAAATATTATTATTTTAAAATGGAGGATATTGTTTTTTGAAAATCCTATTATTAGAATATATCCATGTTGTGTTGTCTGTGCAGTTGCAGTAGGTGTGTGTCATTTGACATTAGACATTTTCTTTATTTATTTATTTATGCAATGGAACAGATATAGCTTCGTTACTTTATCCTAGCTTAGGTTTTCGGTAGCTGCTGGCTATGGAAAGTTTTTCTGGGAGAGACTTCTCTAGCACTAGCAGTTTAATGATGGATTCACTGACCGGAGTATCAGTGATTGAAAATCAATGTGTTGGAAAAGAACGATGGTAGTTCAATTTTCCACACAGCCGAGTGACTGAAATCAGTGGAGTGGTAGATAGATGTCTTGTTCAGCTATCAATTTTTGAAGTGCATGATAAAAATCGGATTGAAGGAACCAATATTTTCACCGGATCGATGGATGTTGATCGAATAATTAGATCATTGGTTGAACCGCAAATAAAACCGAATTGAATTTAAAAAAATTGATGGTTGAACATAGGCCAAGTATCTCCAACGAGTTTTGTTCAACTATATTTGTATACACATGAGCTTAATAAATTGTTCAGTTGAATACAAAGATTCAATCAATCAATCGATTTTGTGATACGGTTCTATCAGTTATCTAATAATTCGACCAACATTAAATTACCCACTATCTTCATCAGATTGATCATCAATCCAATTTTTAAAACATTGGTTCATTCATCATTCACTTGTTTTCATGTAATAAAGAATCAAACCATGAGTTTTTTTTTTTTTTACAAATGAGGTTGTTAATATATTATTAAAGAGGAAGGTAATTTTTAGTAATTAGAGATTGAACTCTCTATCTCATGTTCCAACCCTTTAACCAATGGATTACACGTTTGAGGACAATAGCGTAGGCGAATTTGTTCTTGCTACGCTTTTTAACAATCCCGTGTTCTTTTTGCGAAGTGGACTCGATTGAGTCATCGTAGGTGTTGGTGTTTTATCGGTGTCTCGTTTTTTTCTTTTCAAATGTGAATTTAATGGCGGCAAGAAGATTGTGATGGTGGAGCAACAACTCTGGCAACAAGAAGACACATTCAATGGTGGATAAACAATAGTTTAAAAAATATTATAATTCATAATTTTAAATGCGAAATAAGGAAAAATATGTTTATTAGTATAATATTTATTCATCTTTGATTCATGGTAAAATTTTGATCTAGTTACTTAAATCATTTACTGGTTCAAAATAAAGAGCAATAACTAAATTACAGAAGTTGATGCTCTTTTTCTTTTGAGGTGTAGTTGATGAGTTCAGATTCTATTATATTGCCATGTGTGTATGAGATTTTATGACTTTGGATTCTTCATCAATGTTTAACAAACCGTTGTTCTCTCTTTGCTACGTGTTCTTTTCATACTTGAAAAGAATCTCTTGTATCATGGAGGAATTATGCTTATGAGACAAATAAATACTTAAGGACAGTGACAAAGCCACACCTCATGCTTTTGTGTAGTTGTTTTTATTTGCAGAAATATGGTTCGATATTGTTGATTGGTCATGAATTGCACGTTAGTAGCTTGTGGTTCATGATTCATGATACATTTAGAGTTCGAGATAATTATAATTGTTTGTGATTTGTAGAGACTGGACAAATATTACAAAAACGACACCACACAGTCGAATAACAAAAAGACCCAATGACTTTTTTTTTATAAAAAATAAAAATATCATGAACATAGGTTTGAAGTTTGGAGGTGTATATGAGAATTCAATTGGCTCATTCGAGGTGCTTTATTTTCGTCTCATTTTTTCAAATGTTAATATTCAATGGTGACAAGAAAATTGTAATGGAGTAAGAACATCCAAAAAGACACATTCGGCTTTGGTGAAGAGGGATATTATGGGGAAGAATTATACAACACAATCAACTAACAAATAGACACAATGAATGCCTGTTATTTTTCTAAAAATAAAATGTTGGCATCTCCACATAGGCTAAAAAATGTGGTCGTCAAAATCAAGGGGCTCCAAAAATACAAATCATTAGAGGTCAAAATTGACTAATGGCGATGCTTGATGAGCCAAAAATGTAATTAAGTCTAGTTAATTTTAGAAACTAATTTGTCACTTAAATATCGATGATTTCAAACTATTATTATATCAGTCTACTGTATTTCTCTGAAAATTATCCAACCATAAAACAGAAACAGCATGCAGTCAAATAATCAGCCAAAAAATAAAACAAAATAACACATGCTTATTACAGAAATTCCATGTATGCAGATAACTGGTTTTCAGGAACTACAAATTTATCCTGAAATTGGCAAAAAAACAACAATTTTTTTTTAACTTAATTGTATCATCATGTATCGGAAAAGGCTATGAACTAATTTAATTATAACCCACAACGATTCAATAACAAGAAGTATCATAAATACATGCTAATATATCTTTAATTAACAACAAGGAAGAATGTCTAAATAAGCTCTCTCGACACTTTCTATCCGCAAAAGTTCTACAGCAATGAAATCTTCGTGCTACATTTATAAAGTTCTACAGCAAAAGTCTTTGGAGCTAACTGGCTGTTCACAATTAGCATATAATGAACAATTACATGACTAAAACTTTTATATATTATGGACTCATAAATAAATAGCCTCAATGACGTAGAGAGAACAAAATTTCAATTAATTTAGATTCAGTGTTCTACATGAAGAGAAGACAAGCCTGGCAATCAGGGCCTGAAAGCGGAAAAAGCCACGACAGAGTTGTGTCCACCAAATCCAAATGAATTTGAAATGCCTGGGAAAAAAGCCAGTTAGTCAGCAGTCCAAATTATGATCTTTATCATGTGAAAATGAAAAATGCACTGGTCGCAGAATTATTTAGAATCTTACCAACATTAATTTCATGCTGCTGCTTGACATTTGCCACGGTATCAAAATCAACTGCAGGTTCTGGATTCTGCACTCAAGACCAAGGCAAACAGAATGATTATGAAAAGATAACATCTGATTAACAATGAAACCTAAAACATGTCTTATAGTCTAATGTCCATCCCAATCACCGAGCAATGAAAACAACAAGACTTGAGACAGAGGGAGTAACAACAATTTGTCTACCAATAATAAAAGCCCGTGCACTCAGTTTGTCCACGGTTCTTTATATCCAGATAATGGTAAGCGATGAGTAGATTATTAATTCTTTAGTAATTAATTCTACGAATTCTTGTAGAAATTGAACCACTCAAAAAAAAACCATCGAGTCACACACTAAGCATAGCAACTCCTCTAAAAATTAAGAAAATAAGAATCATTCGCGCCAAGCGTGAGGGAATGCCAGACGTTTGGTAATTTCTCCTCCGACCAAAAGAAGAGATCCCATTGAAGCGGCTAATCCTACACATACTGTCTGCACGTCTGCTTCTACTATTTGCATAATATCAAATATTCCCATTCCAGATATTACCTCTCCACCCGGAGAATTTATAAACAAATACAAATCTCTGCTCTTGTCCTCTAAACTGAGATATACCATTAAAGACACAACAATCCTAATCATGAAAAACAAAGAATTAAATAAACGTACAAATTGATTGATTGATGGATGCAGCCATCCTGTTGTTATGGCTTTCACTGTGGCAATCGCTTCCAAACCCCCAGCTGCACCAAGACAGTGTCCTATCATAGACTGATATCACAGAAGAACGTATGCATCAGTTAATGTCCATGGAATTGATCAAATATAACCTACTATGATTTAGAAGGCAGAAAGCTTTCACCAGCAAATAAAAGCAAATGACACGCTAATACCTTGGTGGCATTTATTTTGATGCCAGAAGTGTCCTTGAAAACCTTTTTGATAGCATTAATCTCTGCCAAATCACCAGCAAGAGTGGAAGTTGCATGTGCATTTATGTAGTTGACCTGAAAATAAGCAAATGGCATACTTTCACAATGCTAATTTTTTGTATGCATTAATCAGAAAACTAATACAATATTAAAACTGATTTCTACAACTAACATATCAACATGCAGCAATCAACTAACAAATTGTCTTTCCTCTTATTTCCGTTAGCAGCTTAAGCCCCGTATTTGACCTAACGAATGAGCGAGTAGCTGGGTAGAAACTCATTTTTTTGCAGAGGAAGCAGCAAGCCCTTACATCCAATAGATGCTTTTTATTATGTTCTGATCAGTATTCACACAGCATTTCTAACTCATTCTGACTTCTTGCTAACATATAAATAGATATTGGACCAAACTAAACAGAGAAAAGAGTAAATGGAATACAACTAGCACAAGGAATTTGGTAGACCCGGGTCACTCCCTCCAATTCATTCACAAAGCATCTCTTTCTTGCCTTTTTCTCTTTCCTCTCCTCCCATTTATCATCCAGCTCTATCACAAGAATTCTGTCCCTTTCCCCACACCCCCTGCCGCATGTGCAAGCAATTGTGTTTTATTTTCACAGCTGGTATTATTTAAGTGAGATGTCAATTTCTCTGTTATACCCGTTTATGGGTGGTTACTTAAGAATACAAACACGCACAGTTTCACCTTGTCCTTGAGGTATAAATCAAGAAATTTTTCATATCGCTAAAATAACAGGAGTTCGTTTTGGAAATAGTTTCATTCTGTTCTGAGCATGAACCAAATTCTCCTTTATTTCATCAAGAATATGGTTTCTCTCCACAATATTAGCAAATGCCTTCCACCATGGAAATGTGTCCAGTTTTTCTCACTAAATTTGGTGGTTTCATCTCTACCATACAAGGCTGAAACAGGAATGAGTTTTCAGGAGCTATTTAATTTTGTGCTTCACTAGAACTCAACTCAACTGAGCCATCTTTGCCATTCATAATTGTTGCAAGTTCTTCCTTCACCTTTTGACCCTTATACCAGGAATTTTGATCCAAAATCACAAAAGTCCTTCTAGAGGGGATCATAATATCTCATCTGGACATCCTTTTTCTTCATGATTCAAGTTTTGATGCCTTATTCCAGAGGCAGAGCTATCCCACTTCCCTCCATCTATATATTCATCGTTTGCAGCTCCCACGATTGGGAGCTCTAAGTCTCTAACACCAGTTTGTAAAAACTGGACCAAAAAAGGAAAATGATAACAGAACGTATAATGTATGTATAACCCGGGCACTGCTAACAGTTTTAGTACTGAGTTACAAGAGAAAACAAACAGAAATGACTAAAATCGAATGAAATTAGTCACCCCAAGGCTTTTTTAGAGGCCTTAGCTTTTCTCTTCAATGCTCTCACTGTGCATATGTTTTTTTGCATTTTCTCTTTCATCTCCCTATTTATCATAGGATTAAACGCTAACACCATACCCATAGTCCCTCTCATACCTACACCCCAACACCATGTGTGCAGACAGCTTCACACGTATACTTTTCAAGCATTATGTGTATCCTAATTTATGTAATTGGAAGACTATATGAACCTAATTTCTTCACATCTATTTATACAGAACTCAAATCATAGAAAATCTTGTAAACCTATTTGACACCATAACTACATTGCAGCAGCTATACAAGTAATGTTTGCTATTTTTCATGCATGACAGGTCATCCCCTATTGTATCGTGTACTAAAATATGTTGAAAACACGCATCCAGTATTGCAAGCAAACAGAAACGTAGAGTCTGCCAGAAAGGAAAAACATGCTGAAGGAGAAAAAAAAATGAATTAAATGGGAGAATTGAGACCAACAACCATTTAAATAGATAATGTTAACAAAAAGTGTAAGCTGAGTAAAGAGAATGAAACAGTACCTCCTCAGGAGACACACCGGCATCTTCAAGGCTGCTCTGGATGCATGAAGACACGCCGAGTCCATCAGATCTTGGATCAGTCATGTGATAAGCATCACAGTTAACAGCACCTCCCAAATATTCAGCAATGATAGGTGCACCTCGCTTCATGGCATGTTCCAGGCTTTCCAATACCTGTGAAGTTATAGTACTCTCAGTTACAAGGTTTAGAATTATACTTTTTTGGATCATGTACAAAGGAAAAGATAATGCTGTTACAATGCTCACAATAGTATTAAAAATAGATAATCTTAAGAAGCAAGTATAGCAATAGCAATTGAAATATAATTCTACTCGATCATGAATTTTGTGTATATTTCTACTCAAATGTTATTATTTAATTGTTAGATTAATATTTATTCATTTGTCTGAGTTTGAACTCGGGACCTCCAACACCTTAACCGTTGAGCTGCCCAACCCCCCATATTGTTAATTAAGGTAACCAACAACGTCCAATCCAAAACAACAACAACAAGAAAACATTAAGGACACACAAGACAAACAAATCCTTACCAAAACTCCGGAACCTTCACCCATAACAAAACCATCACGTGCTTTATCCCAAGGCCTAGAAGCAGTTTTAGGGTCATCATTTCTCTGAGAAAGTGCCCTACAAGCAACGAAACCACCCAAACCAATAGGAATAATCGCAGCCTCAGTCCCACCGGCTATCATCAAATCAGCCTCACCTCTACGAATGTGATTGGCAGCAGCATAAAAGCAATAATTTGAAGTAGCACAAGCAGTTGAAATAGAATAATTTGGACCCATAAAACCTAAATCAATCCCAAGCAAAGCTGAACCCATATTTGTAATTGCATAAGGAATAAAAAAAGGTGTTATCTTTCTATATCCCTTTTCAATCAAATTCTTAACTCCTTCAGAAAACACCGTTAAACCACCCATTCCTGATCCAACCAAAACACCAGCACGTTCCTTATCAATCTGCAAGATGAAAATTCAAAATTTAAAATCCAATTTAAGGTTTAGTGAGAAAATCAAATAAAAAAAAAGTGTGAAATGAATGAAACGAAAAGAACGAACCTTAGATAGATTTGCAGCACCAAGATTAGCGTGTTCGAGTGCTTTCTTACCGGCAACAATGCAGTACCGGAGACAATCATCAAGTCTCCGGTCATTCTTCCCGTCGATGTAACCCTCAGAACTGAAGTCACGGATCTGACCAGCGAACCGAGTTGGAAATTTGGAAGCATCAAATCTATCAATGGAAGTGATACCACTCTCACCAGCGAGAAGCTTATCATAGTAAGCATCAACGTCATTTCCAAACACCGAAGCAAGACCCATACCGGTAATCACAACACGCTTCTTTGGATCCTTTTCTCTTTGCGGCGCGGTGGTGGTAGTGACCGCGGCGGAGATACGAGTGACTCTCTTGGTTTTTGCGGCGGTGGTGGCGGCATTGGAAGAGGATTTGCGGCGAAGTGGTTCAAGCGGTGAAGGACGGAGAGTGGATGGAAGTTGTTGTTGAATCTGAACTGATTGCATTGTAAGTGTTTGATGAAATGACTGATACTCACTGACGGAGAGTACGAAGAAGGTGAATGAATGAATGTGTGTGTAAGGTAAGATAGTACTAACAAGTCGTTATTAATCTTTGGTATTTAATGTTTTATTTTGACGGTAATAACTATGTTTTTCTTCTGCATTGGAAATTCCGGAGTTCATAAATATATAACGGCAACTTTGACATGTCCACCCCTTCTTTAGGTGGTTCATAGTAGATCAACTACCCCATTTCATTTCACTTAATTTTTTCCTAAGTAGTAGCGGTTAGCTCATACAATTTCCTCTCTTAAAATAGATTTTGACCAATATGCATAAATTTGTTTTCTAGTATTGAATCCGGAAATTAGTCGTAGCATATTTGGGTTGTCACTATTTCTAGGGGGTAAGCTATATCAGTGGCTCCGACCGATAGAATATACCAGTAACTTCACTGTTGGTGGGAAGACAGAGGGGGCACACGGACCTCTAAGGAGCAAGAGACCATGATAGTCAAACTTACACCTAGACAGATCAACTTCACACCCAGGCTGACCCCTTCTTATTGACCGATCATATGACCCTTGATGGATTTCCAAAGAGGCCTCTTTCTATGAAAGGTCAACGATGGAAACACATCGTTGTAGAAGGAAGAAGAGAAGAGGGTGGGAGAGGTTTGTGTGAGAAATGGTGGGGGAGATGGATGGTATTTATAGGAAGGGAGGGTTGAAAAACCATTAATGGTAGTCAAAAAACGTGTAAAAACATGTTTTATAAAGCTGACCACCGCCCAAAACGTTTGCAAAACGTTATCTTTGTGGTGCAGACCATCGGCCAAAATGGTCTGGTGTAGTCCGGATTATATAATCCGGAAAAATACGATATTGGGGTGTATCTACGCGAAACTTGGCTCTTTCATTAGGGTGGTGGGTTGGTTCGGATTTTAAAATCCGGATTGCTTCAACATTAGATTCTTTTGTGTGTCCCACATTGCACCGACAATTTTCGTGGTGCACAACGCCCAGATACCTCTATAAATAGGGGTCCTTGTTTTCATTGCGATTATGACCCCTTTTTTGGGACACGTCACGTCATCTCAACAATTTTGGGACGAAAGGGATCAAAAGTGTAATTTTTTTTAATAGAGGGTCAAAAAGTACAGTTTAGCATATTTTTAATTGAAAAAAATAGAAAAATATTTTAATAGACAATCATTATCTTATTTAATTATAATCTTTGACTTGGTTTCGTAACATGTTTTTAATTCTAAATTTTGTATCCTCCTTTCTATTGATATCTCTTGAATGTGGCTATTATCAAGGCTTCTTTTTGCTTGACTCAACCACTACGTTTTACCTAATGATACACGTACAGAATAAGGATGTTACATTTTTTTTTTTTTTTTTTTTAGCTTTTGATCAATATTGAAACAATAACAATTATCTCCTCTCCTCCATAAAAATTAACTTTGGATTTTCATCTTCCTAATTATAATTTTTCTTGCCAGTTCTGATTCCTCGATTCCACATCGAGAAGAGTCTGTTAAATTTTGAGAGATTAGGGTCTAATTACACAAAAAATCCTTAAGGACATCACGATTAGCGTGTCTCAAACTATTTTCACTATTTGTTCATCTTGCAGTTCTCTTATTAAATTGATGAATAGAGATAGTGATTGATGAGTTATGTAGGTGGTCAATTCAACAACATTTTCAACACAGATAAGTTTCCTTAAAATCTCCCTTGATTATTCCTATTAACTTTAATTGATTCTTTTATATATATATATATATATATATATATATATATTGATTTTATTCTTATGCCTAATTTTACAACATTAACAACGTCAAAACTTATAAAATATTATTAATTCTTCACCCGCTTTAATATGTACCCCCCACCCCCCCCACACACACACACACACATTTTCAAGACATAGATTGTTTTATCAAATTCAACCATCAAATTTCTCCAATCACTTTTTGAATGAAATAATTTGTATTTTTAATGCAAAATTGAATATTAGATAATCACACACAATTGATTTTATCTCATTATCATAAAGTAAACGTGACTTTTGAACTTATGCATTTCATTTACAAACAAAACTACCTTCCATTAACCACCAATATATCTTCCATAAAATGCATATCTTTCTCATTTTTCATGTATTAAATATAAGTCATTGGATCACGCATGTCATGGTGAGAATTAATATTATATATGTTAGATATACAAAGTGATTTTGCTTAAAAAAAAATACAAAGTGATTGTAAATTTTAACACTAATAATATTTATTTATTACGTATCTATTATTTATCAAATAACTATTTAAATAACTACATAAATCACACTAATTATCTATTGCAATGTTCTATTATTTTAAGAACAACTTATAAATTAAACCAGTTACTATTTTAAAGTTAGACAAAGAACATCTCATCGTTAATTATTTTGCTGATCTCTCATTTATCTTAATACGTTCTTTTATTACTCCTCTAACTATTAGCATATACTTTTACAAAAAATATAACATTAATCTAAATATATTTTAGGCGGATGAAGAGGTAATATAATGCAACTATTTATGGTCCCTTTTATATATTACTAACAATATTTTGTATCCCTTTATGTATGGGCCCTGAGTTGTCTTCCACCCGGAATGCGCTTAGGGTCACCTGTAGTTGTGTAATGTGAGTGAGTCTATGCGGTTGTCAAAGTCAACTAACGTGTATATGAGTATTTTTCATTGTCAAAGTGTACAACTAAATATTTCTTGATTTTTCGTTCCAATGATTTTAATATTCTTTTTTTTATCAAGTACGTAGTCTAGTGGTTAGAAATTTACTTCTTAAGTTAGATAAGTGTGGTGTTTGAGATTCGAACTTCGAACGTTGCATATATTATGCAATATCCCTATCAAATGAGTTAAACTCATGAGAACAAATGATTTTATTTCTATATCGCATGTATATTAAAATTAGATGCAAATTAAATAAAACAACACTTGATAAAACGTTTTAGTGAAATGTTTACTTTAAGAGAGGAAAATGAAGAATGTTGCAGTTATCTTTTTTTTCTTCCACAAGTATGTTATTGTTAATATTACTACTAATATGAATCTATAACTACACAAATGAAACTTAAAAGTTATGCTTTAGTTCCGTTTTTCAATTTTCGAAGTTATTTCTTTTGGTTTAATGAATATTGATTTTCGATTTAGGGTTTTCACATATTTGATTGTTTTGTTAATGTGCTTTTGAAATTTGATCTAAAATATAAAATACAAGGGGTTACAAACCTAATTCAATCTAACCACATAATCATATCAAACGAGTATACAAATAGTTCAGATACAACAAAAGTTACTAGTCTTTTACAAATATCATTTTTGGAAATGAATTACATTATAGACAGACACATTAGTGCTTCACGATATCATGCACAAAATGAAGTTCATTTTTGAAGATGTGAACATCTGCAAAGTAATCCATGGTGGGGCCAATGATATCCTTTGGCTCCAAAGAGACTACCAAATCTATCTAGCCAATTTTCGACACGCAACAAGCTTGATTGACACTGAATAAAAAGGAATCATCACTCAATTACCTTCTCATAGAATACTGCAACGAGACAAACGACAAAACCATGCTTGCCAACTTTCTTTTAATTTTGGATACAATGTAATAGATAAGTAAATGTTAACAAGCACTTTCTCTTTTTATTACAATATATGGATTTCATGTATTGTTTAACGACAAAACCATATTATGATTTTTAACGAATGTTCTCCTCATACTTTCATTCCACAAATTTTAGCTCCAATTGTTCTGCCACCTATTGTTTAACGAATGTTCTCGCTATTAATATGGTCAATTCAAGTTCCATAACCTTAATGCTTCTAGAGTTGTTGCATATTATCAAGTAAACTTTGCAGCCCAATTTTTAAGAAACAAAATGTTATATGGTGACTCCACAATCATGAGATGTTATATCAGTACCATATAACAGGAGCTGAGGTCCTTTTATATGGTTTTGTGTGTTTATTGAATTCAATCTGTTTTTCTTTTCCTGCATTAGGATGCAAGGTTATATGTGTTTGATTTGGGGTTTTTTTTTTGAGAGATGATTTGGGGTTTTCTGTAGTTGATATTCTCATTTATTTGTTTTTTTAATTTAGTGAATTTTGCTTTACAATTTTCTTTTTAGAGTTTATGTTAATTTTTTTTGTCCTAATTAAATTTTCTACAAAAATGACATAAATGAATCAAGCAAATTTCTTACGCCCTCATACTTTCATTCCACAAATTCTACCTCCATATTTTCTGTCACCTGTTGTTTAACGAATGTTTTCGCTATTGATATAGTAACAATTCAAGTTCCATAACTTTATTGCTTCTAGAGTTGTCGCATATTATCAAATAAACTTTGCAGCCCAATTTTTAAGAAACGAAATGTTATATGATGACTTCACAATCATGAGATGTTACATCGGTACCATATAACAGGAGTTGGGGTCCACATATGTGATGCAATTTTATGTGTTTTAGGGTATCTTTAGAAAATATATTTGATATTTTTTTTGACGTAAACTGAGTATCCTCTGCGCGCAATTATTATTTTCATTTCTGACCATTGAGAATGGTTCATGGATATATTTAACTGTTGTTAATGTAAAACATTTTTATATGACAATCAATAAGAGCTCACCATATTTTCATTTCATAATATTAATTTCTAATTATCCAAATAAAAATGGATGATGTGACAAAATAGTGAAGTTTTATTGGATATCATCGTAGATCTGCTATACACAAGCAATACATATCTTAATATTTTTTTACCATATTTTTGTTTGCCATGCAAAGTTATTTAAATTAAAATAGTTTGTATCGCTTTTAAATTATATTACACTACTAAGTATCCATATGGGGACTCAATAATGATTTTTTTTTTGTTGAAAAAATATTATTGATCTTCTGGTTTTAAATACTAATGATCTATTGTTACTTAAAGTTTATCTATACTATATATAGAGAAAATAATCTCTTTCAGTTTTTTTGGGTTGACTTTTTCTCTTTCTAAAAATGCCTTCAATTTTGAATACAAATAACACATGTAACAAATATATAATATATTTAAATATTAAAAAACATAAACACCATATGAATATATATATATATATCTTGTTTTTATTCTTTATCATTTAAAAAGTGTAATAAATTAGATGAGTATACCTATATTTACTTTTTCACTATCCCAATTATACTCTTAAACAACCTTTTCTATAATAAAGATCGTTGGTGTCATTAAAAAAAGAATTTAGATTATATTTTTTGTTATATTGTTGGTGTCATTGAAATAGATAATCATGGTTAGTTTGGTTTGTTATTACTTGAAAGCAACAAACATTTACATTTTTAGTTTTAATAAAATCAAAATTTCATAAAAAAACTCCCTTCATTATTTTCAAACGTTGACGCAATAAAAAGGACGAAAGGACGGACACGTGAGTGCCCGTCTTTTCGCTAGTTTTAATATAATTTCTTTTTACACTTCAAGTAATACACTGCTCCCTCACTTGTGTCAATCATGACGACCCTTATGAAGATCTTTGATGACATCTCGTCATTACGTAATTTTTAATGTAGTTCCATGAGGTTTCTGAGTTCACAGCGCACTTAGATAGCTTAAAGAGCAAGAAAAACTAAAGAAAAGAGAGAATGAGAAAACATGTCACGATTACTGAAAATCGCGACACGATTGGAGGACTAAATTTTGATGATGCTTCAGCCAAGGAAAACGTGTCACGATGGCAAAATCGTGACATGATTCTAATCGTGTCACGATTGGACGCGAATTTGTGCCTATTTAAGCAGATTTTATTTCTGAAATAAGCGTTCGGAATTTCGGATACCTAAGTGTGATTTTGAGAGCAAAGGACTGAAGACGAGGCTTTCTGACCAACTTATAGTCAGTTTATGTATGTTTTAATTCTTCCATTGATTATGTTATTTATGATTTCGATTATGAGTAGTTAAATCTCTTAGAGATTAGGTCTGAGATGAATCTGATGTAACTTTGTTTGAGACATGTTGCTATGAAACTCTATTTCATGTGAATATCAATCTAGTTTTATTCAATTCAATTGTTATTAATGCTATTTATATATTGACACCATATAATCTGAATCGGTAAGATTGAATGACTACTGACCATAGCTTACAGCTTAGACCTAATTGAATTGTTCAAATAAACAAGGTTAGTTTAGGAATGAATAATCGTTTATTTGTGATATTATGTTAACGTTCTTAAAACCTTCAAAGAATATTAGATCACCTGAGAAATTATGGATTGTAATCTGAGAAGAGGGTCCTAAGTCAAGGGATTGATTAGGGCTATTTTAATTAACCATCGTGAAACTAGAGAAATATCCATAAGAAATATGTGCAGTATACCAAACAGAATAAATCAGAGGATTCGAATGACCAAGTCTTATCTCTTCATATATTTTCCAAACAATCTTTATTTTTCGTTTATTTACTTTTTATGCACACAAATCTACTGCCTCGGGCACTAAAATAAATGTACACATCCTATATACTAACACTATTGTTCAATTGAGATTAACACAGTCCTCGTAGAAACAAACTTATTTTTATTACTTCCTTAGTTTTAGTACACTTGTTAAAAGTTTATCAATCTACAACATGTTTTCTTTGATTTTGTTTTTTTTTTTTGCTATGCAAGTTTGTGTTAGAACCAAGTTATGGGACACTGTGTACCGTGCTTGTACTCAGACTACCAATGTCGTTGACACTATTTTCCAATTAGTGCATGTCCTTTCTCGTGAAGATGTCCAACGATTTGCTGCTCTCCTGTGGAATTTGGGGAAGCACAAGAACTTTAAGCTTTGGCAAGATGTATCCGAAACAATAACTCAAGTTGCTGATAGAGCTTTCCAGCTCATGGATGATTAAAGCTTAGCCAACGTTCCTCCATTAACAGCAAACAGTAACTGTTTTATGGCTCACAATCCGGCTTTAAACTCTACAATTCTAGTTGATACTGCTAACTCGTCTTCTACTAATATTCATGAGCAACAAATGCATCCATGTATGTATCCTGTTTCGTGGCAGTGACCACAAAGAGGTCGGATAAAACGCAATGTTGGTGCTTCTTTTTCGAACAACTAAATAGGACATGAATATGGATGTGTATCTGTGATGAGGATGACGTGTTTGTTCTTGTTAAAATTATTCCAGTTTTGATTATGTATGCTGTTAATGTTGGTGAAGCTATGATAAGGCTAACTTTAAATGTTACCTTAACTTGAATATTTTCACAGTCACGTATTTACTACATTAATAACTGTCTGAGTCACATATTCACTACATTAAAATCTTGATCAGACAACTCAGAAAGAAAAAGAAGTATTTAATTTTTATTTATAATTCTATTCTCAAATCAGGATCGTCCAATCATGATCAGACGGCCAATGACGCATGACTGTGTGAATGCGCAAATTGCAGGATGCATCAATCATGATCCATCTATTTTAGTTTACTGATTTTCATCGGTTTCTTATATGCAAATTGCGCAAATTGAAAATGTTTTTATATTAATAGTTGATGATTTGTTGCAGGAGCTTGGTGTTTCATTTTTATCTTTTCACTTCATTCCACCCATTTCTTGAATCTTTCAAGCAACTTGGCAATTTCTGGATGATCATGCATTAAGAAAAAAGAACATTGATTCTCCACATGTGAATTGCGTCATTCATGTTCTGAGTCATAATTAATACCTCATCGATTCCTCTAAATTTTCAGTTCCATATCAAAGTATATATGCTCAGTAACTTCATCTGTCATAATTAACCTTGTGTAAATATAAAGGTCAAGATACTTTGGACTCCTTTGGCATAACCGTGCGAACACACACTTTATGAAAATTGGTATATGAAAGAAGGAAAAACAATTATGTACCATTCACTTGGGAGTTCTAACTAAATGAGAATTTGAGTTCTTTAACCAGAAAATATTAGACTCCACCTGCAACAACTTGCTTATTCTTTCTTATTTGATAAAAAGAACAATACAGTAGAACAGCTTATATACAATGGTAAAGAAGCTATCTAGTCAAAACAGTTAAAGAACAGACTATTTCTATTCTAATTAAACTATAGTTAATATATATAACATGACCAGCAACCATTAAACATCAGCGGGGATAGCTCAGTTGGGAGAGCGTCAGACTGAAGATCTGAAGGTCGCGTGTTCGATCCACGCTCACCGCACTTCGCTTCTATTTTTTTCGCTTTCAACAAACTAAACACTGGTTGTTCAAAGAAAAAATTCGTAAAAACTTCGATTTTTTCGGCCCAAACCGTTTAACTCTTAATTTAATTGACACTTCTATGTATAAAAGATTTTGATTTTGACACTCAAAACGGTTACAAATAATATGTAAGAATCCTTTCTTAAAAAAAAATAAATTTAAATATCCATTTTTTTTTTTTAATGTTTGTAATTTTTTTACGTCATGTATATATTTGTAATTGATACTAAAGAAATGTGTTGTGTACAACAAATATCCATACTTTTTCTGCTATGATTAAACTAAACAACTACATTGTAACATGAATTGGCTTTGGCGCTTTAAAGTATCAACAAAACTTCAACACTTTCTATGGCTTTGTTTTCACAATGCTCTCCCTATTAATGCCCGTCGGCATCATTGCAACATGGTAGCTTCTCCAAGCTGCACCCGTTGCTCTTCACCCATAGAGGATATTCTTCACTGTTTACGTGATTGCCCGCACTCTAAAGAGCTTTGCCTCCGTTTGAATATGGGGCGTTATAATAATTTTTCTCTGAATTTGATGTCAATGTTTGGCTTCATGAGATGACAAAGGGTACTTCCTCTATGTTGTTTGTTATAGGAGTATGATATGCTTGGTGTTGGAGAAACAATGCTATTTTTGAGGATCAACATTGACGTATTCAAGATGTGGTGCGAAAGACTTTTTTGTTACATGATGAATGCATTTCTTACTATCCCAATCCTGGTTTGGACCCACACTCATCGTGCCTCTTAACTCATTGGATCCCTCCTCTAGAAGGTACACTCAAACTCAATATTGATGGCAACTTTCTAGAAGATTTTGGTTGTTTAGGTGCTGGTGATATCGTTCGCAACCACGATGGAGATTGGATAACTGATTTTTCCCACTATGAAGTTGGAGGAGATGCGTCATTAGCTGAGTTACGTGCTATCCAGATAGGTCTTGATTTTTGTCGTAAAAAAAGGTTATGTCAACATTATTTGTGAGAGTGATTGTTTGGAAGTAGTTGACCTGATTATTGATGGTCATGATCATACCTTGCACACTTATGCTACCGACATCCTTCATATTAGAGATGTTTTACATGAAAATGAAAATGCAACATTGGTGCACGTCTTAGGGAACAAAACATGTGTGCAGATTTTATGGCTAAGGAAGGATCACATGGAAGGTACTCTGCTCACTGGAACTGCCCTCCGTCTGGTATGAAATCTCTCATCTTGAGAGATAAGCTTGTAACTTAATTTCGTCTCTTTTTTTTTTCTTTTTCTTTTTGCCTAGTTACATTGTAACACTACCAAAAAAAAAAAAAACTAAACAACTAGATTAGAACAACAACATAATAAATCTATGTGAAATCTAATATGGATTCCTAAAAAAAAGTTCCAAAAGGTATATATCTATTTTAAATAAATTTTAATAAAATATTACCCATCCTTCCTTTTTACATTTTAAAATCTACTATTTTATACTCAACACAACGTGGCGAATTAAAGCTCGATTTTTGATAGAGAGAAGTGTCAACATTTAGTGCCTCGGATTAACTCATGTGGAGTTAGTCTATGTTTGGTTTGGCGTTTGAAATCATCAAACGTGAGGTTAAGGGGCTAGACTCAATTTTACAACCAAACCTATACATGTTTGGCTGCCTATTTTTTGATGTGATTTTTTACTCCAAACTTGCGTTTCATTAAAGCAGGTAATAGTAGCTTTTGCGAATCGATTCTGTGATGTGGTAATGTGGCTAGTACTTTTTGAACAGTATCAATAACTACAATTACAATTTTGTACCTTTTAGTTTACATGAAACTTTTTTTCTACATTTATTCATGTACGCTCTAAAATAATGCACTTTTTCCTTAAAAAAAATAATGCACTTTTTATTTATAAATCTAGAATAATAAGGCAACATAATTTTTTTAATTACGTTTTTTTTTGCTTTATATGTTTGAATATACTTTATTATTTTTTTTGCTCAACACTTTTCATTTTTTTTTGCTATACTGCTTTTTGAAGATAAATTAAAAAGAAAATTATATTTTAAAAAAATCAATATGAATCAAATTCAATACAATTATATTTTAATTTATTAATTTAATAAAAATTTAAATACTATACAATTATATGAATTTATCAATTTAATAAAATTTAAATACTCATCCTAAATGAAAAAGAGATTTAGTTTAACATACATTTACTAAAAACCCATTTTGGTAATTATATGTCAAAAAGCAATTTCGATTCAAATTACCCAAACAACACATTTGATATAAATCACATTTACTAAGAAAGTATCCAAACATAAACCATTTTAATCATAACTCACTTTTAACCAAAATCAATTCACTCAAACTCAATTATATCAAAATCAATTCTACTCACCGCAGAACCAAACACACACCTAGAAGAAAAAATCAGCTGCCTTCTTAAAAGTTGTAAGAACTCACATTCAGACCTTTTTTTTTTTAGAGGTATATGTTAGAATTTCCCGTAAATTTAATAAGATATAACTCTTATTATTTCTTGAAAAAAAAATCTTTATATTTTGTGATTCAAAAGTTTAGATGAATTGAATTATGAAATTTCATCAATAAGGGCATAATTCCTTACCATCTAAGTCAATCTCCATTGATTGTTTATATTTTAGTTGGTTCATACTATTTGTATATTTTAAATTGATTTATCATAAATCACAGACGAACATCTAAAATAATGAGGGGATGAGTTGTTCAACAGATTTGAAACTAGAGGATTAAAGAAATCAAAGGATCTAAATCCTATAAAAAAAACAAAATACTAACATAACAACCTAGTATTTTGAATTTGAGCAAAAGATGCATGCAGTTAAAACATGATGTAACTAATAAAGTTAGTTTATTCTCTGTATAAGAACCTGGCATGATGATGGATCTGCCATATAATAATAACAACTTTAGGGAGTTCATACGCTTGTTAAATACAATAACAAAAAACATTCAAATTTAAGACGTCAATATGTTTTGTTATGAAAAAAAGACTTCAATATGTTTTTATCCTCTTTTTTCTAAAAGATGATCCTCTTTTTAGGACCAAATCAGTAATTTGCCCTAATTTTGGGGACTAAAACATATTCAAGAACAAAATTAAATATACTAGATTAGCATTGCATATCAAACACAACAACCATGCATGCATGTTAAATAAAATAATTTATGCACTGAATCAATCTTGATGCCAAGTTGTTTTTTATTTTATTTTTATCAAAGCACTAAAATATAAAAGATAGGAGATGCCTGAACCAATACAACAGAGTTAGAAAATGTATAACATGTGAAAAGAAAAACTAGATCTATCCCTGTAAAGGAAAAATTCTAAGGAAAGAGGTGGCTAAGTCCACCATAATAGAGAAGAGCTAAGCAGATTACAAGACTACCCTCTCTAAGAAATTTAGAACAAAATAGTGATATTCCTATAAATGAAAAGAGTTATTTAACATAGTAGCTATAGTAGATAAATGTGACTCATCCGCTTGACAAGAAATCAATAGTATATTGTTTGGTAGATATATATTACTATAATAGTATATATTATTTAAGCAGAGAATAGTAAGTTTGAACCTCAATCCTTGCATATATAATGTAACGTTCATATCAAATAAGTTATGTTCACATCGACACATATACAATAATTAATAGCTTGCTTAAATAAATATTTTGCGAGTTAGATATTTTTCCCTTCAAAGGTCACACTAACCACTCTGCTCATAAATTATACATGACCAATGTGCAAAACATGATGAAAAAAGAAAGCAAGAAACAGAGAACCCTGTTTTAATTATCTCAACAACAAGCGAATTTGCAAACCCTTTTACAAGTAAATATTATCAAGACTCAACAATAGTTCTACAATAAGGACAATGAGGGTGTGCTTCAAGCCATGGAAGAAGACATGCTGAATGATACTTATGTGAGCAAGAAAGGTTCATAACCTCTTCATCCTGCTGAAAATCTTCTAAGCACACAGCACAAATTTTTCTCTCCTTCTTAAACTTGTTGCCACGTGATAACCATGAACTTTCTAGTAACTTCCTACCTAATCCTGCATCTTTCTTTTGGAAGCTGCTTTTGTTTTCTTTTCCTTCTTTTTTGGGATTGTGTTCACTTGACATGTCATAAGAAAATGAACTAATTATTCATTAATTAGTGTAAGATCAAACAAGCAAAGTAATAGATGTACCATATGTTGAGTCTTACTTTGATATTAAAAAAAATGTTACTATTTGCCATATTTACAAATTTTTAATAATAATTTTCTTGTTATTGCATATAAAAAATCATTTTAGTATCTTGGAAATCATTAGAAAGTAAAATTGATAAAAATAAAATATGAATTTCAATGGATATCATGTGGTCTTTAACAATAATTTAATAGGATAACAGACATGTGTCTATAGCCACATCCAGGTTAGATGGTAGGATTCTTTAAGCCGACATTGATGAAGTATGCAGAATGACCTCATAACTCATCATAAGTGGTTGGAAAAAATATTAAATCATAACACAATTAAATCATGTGAATCTTCCTTGATTTCCTTCACTTTAGAGAGAAAAGAATAAATTAAACTCCTTACCATGCATGTGAGTGTGCATAAGAAATATGTGGAAAATTAAATAAAAGCCTAGACAATTTGTATAAATTCTAGCTAGTTAGGCTCAAAATTAAGAGTAACCAGTTTCTTGTTTCTTCAAAAAAAAAAAAAAAAACTGTATTATTCTGTAGGATTTGATTTACCTGGAAGAGGAAAAGAAGTGACCAAGTTTCTTCTGTAGGCGTTGTTTGGCTTTGAAAGCAGTTTCATCTAAGGTAGTAGTCATTGAAGTCCATGGTGCATCCAATGATTCCTTTAGGTAAGAGTCTCTGTAGGTAGCATAATGTTCATGTCTGTTGTGATAATTTTCTGATCTTTTCCTTGGTGACAATCCAACACCAGGTAGCCTACCAGCCATTCACTCTTCTTTACCTAAGCTTATTCTCATCTCTCAATTTATTGCTTAGACCCACAAAAAATAATGCATCCATGTTTTGATTGATGGTTGCGTGCTCTACTGGGACAAATATACAATACACTAGCTGTTTACCTCTTTGTAAATACCAAAACTTAGAGGGGTCAATTTTCATGACTTTACATGGACTTTGTTAATGATTTAAATTGTGTGATTGATATTCATGTGCACATGACATCAATAATGCTTTGATTTTGGCTTTTGGTGGGTTTGTATGGAAATGTAATGTTCTAGGATGTGGGAAATTGGAAATAATTTTTTGTGAAGGAGTTTTATTGGTTACATTTTACTATTAGGAGGATGATTTTTTAATGTCCACAAAGAAACACGTGGTTCTTAAAGGATAGACCAAAATGGAGAGACAATGTTGTCTCAAGTACTGTACTACAGCATCATAACTGTTTATTGGGAGAGTTGGGAATTGGTTGTCTTTTTTCCTTATGTGGTTTTTGTTACTTAGCTTAGGTGGTTAGTTATTTTACAAAAATGGTCTAATATTTGAAAATTTGTACTAGGGCAAGGTGAGGCATCACGTAGTCGATCTCAGGGTGAAGCATCCGAGAGTGGTATTTGTTGCGATGTGTTAAATATGTATTAAAGTTCTATATTGGGTGGAAAAGTTGAGGTTGAACAACATATAATTGAGGCGAACCATTAATCGAATGTTTAAGATTTTGAATAAAAACGTGGCGTCCAATCTCACTTGTGTGCTTGTTCCTAATTCGATATGATAGGTCAACCCCATGAGGCTCCTATGATTTCCACTCTTTATAAGAAGTCTAACTAATTGTTACAAATTGATTTTTATAGTGTGTCTGGTGTGAAACAAATTAGAGAGAAACAACCACAAGAGAAGTGGAGAAGGCATTTTTCACTTGAGACCCTAAATAAAATGATATTTCTTTTTACAACTTTAAAATTTCAATTTTACCAATAGTTATTAGAAACACATGACATGATCACGGTGGTAAATATGTAGAACAAGACGTCTTAAAGGTGAATGTGCACATTCCTATGAAACTTGGACGTAACTTTAGAGAAGTAACAAGGTGAGATATATCCACCTAGCGCTAAATAGAAGTCGATACTTGTCACTTCACTAAAAGTTGCCTTAAAAAGGAATTGGGAGTCGAGAATCATTGGTGCACCTTAAATCCAACCAATAGTTTTTTCTCTCTCTTGTATCGAATGTGTGTCTTGTGTAAAACTGAGAAGAATATCTCTTGAGCTACCGAGATCTATTTTCGTGGGTTGACAATTTTGTTTTCAATGTTAGATTACAAAATTTATGCAAGAAATTATATGGGGTAAATGTATACCTAGAAATTGGATTGAAAACGACTAAACTTCAACCAAATTGCCAATGACCACCACAATGTTGTGCAGTCCATTCAATTCATGCGACAATGCCAGCCATTGAAATTAGCCATATAAGTTAGCTTAAAATTTACTCGCATACAAAGAATCCTAGGTTTTCATATATGTACTATGAGACTCTTCGGTTATTGGATTTTTTTTTTCCGTAGCAGAAAAAGAAGGGGTTATCATGAAAAAAAGCCAAAAGACATAACCCATCATCATCCAATTGTCTAATGTTAATCATATTTTTGTTTGAATTTATTTAAAATCAAATCAAATTTTGAATGAGGGTTGTACCGGTCAAACTGCATGTTCTCAAAAAATTATGTTGCATACAAAGTGCTGTTATGAAAAATGTTGTGGGAATGTAAAAGAAGTGACTTAATATTAACTGATATAACTCTCATTATATAGTCAACCTTGTATGGATGATAATCTCTACTCTATCTTGTTTGTGGTGTCAAACAGCAAAATAAGACTTGAGGCTAAAAAGATAATTGTCACATACTATTCTAAATTGACAGGAAAACCGGTAGGAGAAGTGTCACATTACCACTGTCTAATGATAAATGAAGAAGCATGACAAATTAGAAAATATGCCAAAACTGAATCTATTGGCTGTAACAGTGAGAATATATGGTGTTACATTTCTTAAAAGCATATTGTTGATTCATGGATGCAGAAACATGGAACAAAAGAGTGGTGGTTCAGGTGGCTAGGCTCACCAGGCATATTGGGCAAGAAGTGCAGCAGCCTGTTATCCCTCCACTATCAAGAGCCGGAGGTGTTTGCTGCTCTGTGAACCCAGCCTCACACAGTACCCTCCAGTCTAGAGCCAAGGAGACTCAAGCCTTCGCCTAGGTCCCATTGGCCAACTCTCAACTTGGAGTGGGCAGGCCAGCATGATGAAGCTGCCAACCCAACCTGGTAAATCCTAAGCCATGTTCCAACACCTTGATGCCCCCACTTGGGTTACAAGTTGAGCTTACCCAACTCGGCAAGCTGACAGCCTTGTCAGAAGCATATAAAGACTTATTTGTTTCATGAAATAGACGATGTGGGACTAATAAATGTTAATTAAAACTTCTTCCCCTTCCACCATGTTCAACTTTCATTGCTGGCCTAAGCTTTTGAATTAAGATATGCTAATTTTATTGCTGTAGGTTTCAAGGCTTCATTGTGTTTAAGCTTTTGATCTCTCCTTCTAAGACTGTCTTAATTCCTACACATATATATCTGATGCTATGGTAGAGGAAGACCATTTAGACTTTTGAAGAATGACATTTTTATAAGGGTGCAGAAGACTCCTCCAAAGTTCATTTTAATTGTATTCCATTTGACAATTTACATGTGATGTCATGTGACTATGGGTTAGAATCACCACAATTTTATGGGCAAAACAACATCTTAATTAGGTAATGATCGTGTAAAAAAAAAATCATTCATTAGACCAAACTTTCAACACCAGATTGTGAAAAAACAAGCATAAGAATTGTGTAGAGTCATTTTCTAAATACAAGCATAAGAATTGTGTACTGTCATATATTTTCTTAATGTTGAATTATTTCCATTGTAATTTGTTTGATGAACATTCAATTTTTTTTCACCCAATATAGCTACAGTGTCATTTTTGTATATATATCACAATTAAAACTAATATTTATAAATTAAATCATTTTCAAAATCTTACAGCTTTAAAAATGTATTTGATTCTTAAGAAAATGTATTTGATATGCATACATATCTTAATCTTATTTGTATTCATATTCAAACTAAATTGCGCAACTTTATAAAAAAAAATGGTGGAAAATTGAATATTGTTGGATATGTTCGAATGTTTAGAATCGGATTAGATTTTAGATTTCTTTTTCAAAAACAAAGCAAACTACACAAAAAGTGATGAAGTAAATTTTTTTTTGGATCAAAAGTCGATTTTTTTTAAGGAGACTAAAGCGAAAAGTTTGGATATTTATAAAGAACAAGACCATATTTAACCCAAAAAAAGGTGTCATGGTTTCACTAGTAAATTCAACATCCACAGTCCTACTTCTTTACAAATTTAATCATTCTTTTAAACCTACTGCAACATTTTAATTATTCAGTGTAATTACTCCTTTCTAAGTCAAAAAAAAATTTATTTAAGAGAAACCATAAAACTCAAATGGTTGAATGAATGAAAAATTAACATTTATAATTTTGACATAGAAAAATCCTAATCCTATAGATTACCAATAAATTATCTTACACATGAGGTGCTTTAACTTATCCTATCACAATCCACAAATATACATCAGTAGCTAAAAGAGAGAAATGAAGAGAAGGATGGATACATATAGATGTAAAGTGAAAAGGAGTGACTCTTATTTCATAATCAATCTTGTATGATTTATTGTCACATATTATTATTCTAAATTGACCGAAAAACCAGAAACAATAGTTTATGACTTTATGTCATTTTGTCAGGGTAAGAGAAGGGTGTAATACAAATCTGCAATTAGCATCAGCACTCCTGGCTAATCTTTGTATCTGAAATGATCCATAGACCATATAGGAAAAGCCATTCAGCATTGAATGTATTAGCTGTAAAAGTGAGGTGGTACATATCTTAAAAGCATATTGATTCATGACATTAACATATGGACGCTGAAACATTAGAGATTTTAACATTTATATGCTTAGACTGCAATTTGCCACGCCTTACTTAATTTAACAATGGTTTATGGAACAAGTGACACTTGAAGTTGAAACAAAAAAGCTGTGGTTCAAGTGGCTAGGCTCATCAGGCATGTTGGGCTAGAAGTGCAGCAGCCTGTTATCCCTCCACTGTAAAGAGCCAGAGGTGTTCGCTGCTCTGTGAAACCAGCCTCACGCAGTGTCCTCCAATCTAGGACCAAGGAGACTCAAGCTTTCGCCTAGGTCCCATTGGCCAACTCTCAACTTGGAGTGGGCAGGCCAGCATGATGCAGCCACCAACCCAACCTGATAAATCCTAAGCCATGTTCCACCACCTTGATGCCCCCACTCGGGTTACAAGTTGAAGTTACCCAACTCGGCAAGTTGACAGCCTTGTCAGAAGGTTATAAACACTTATTTCTTTCATGAAATAGACGATGTGGGACTTATAAATGTTAATTAAAACTTCTTCCCCTTCCAGTATGATCAGCTTTCAATGCTGGCCTAAGCTTTTGAATTAAGATGTTATGCTAGTTTTATTGATGTAGTTTTCAAGGCTTCATTGTTTTGTCCTAATTCCTACACATATATATATATATCTGATGCTATGGTACAGGAAGACATAGACTTTTGAGGAATGACATTTGTATAAGGGTGCAGAATACTCCTCCAAAGTTCATTTGAATTGTAATCTTTTTCACGATTTACACGTGATGTGAGTGTGGGTTAGAATCACCAAAATTTTCTGGGCAAAACAATATCTTAATTAGTTGATGATCATGTAAAACAGATCATTCATTAGACCAAACTATCAACACCAGATTGTGAAAAAACAAGCACACTAATTGTTTAGTGTCATTTTCTAAATACAATGACATTTTAAGCCTTAACGCACTAAAAGATTGTATACTGTCACATATTTTTTTAATGTTGAACTAATTTTGCAACATGAGGTATACAAACCTAATATGTAATTGAATACATGTATTAAAAAATTCCCCTCATCATACATGCAAATTAAATTCATCCATAATTTATTAACTTCTGGAGTGTATTTCAACTGTCAAAAATGATCTTACATACTTGTTTTTCCTACAGTGCTTAAGAATTTACCAAGCATGTACTAGCAGCTATCATGTTCTCTGATTAGCTGGTAATCAAAGAAATTATCTCCAATCAAACAGTATCTCATATTGTAATCCTTTGAAACCCATGTGAACAGCATTATTAACCATACATAAGATTCTCCAAAGTTGTTGATTCAAAGCTTGTGCCTTGTATTGTCCCTTGTTTTAGTATTCTAAACAGGGTAATGAGTCAAGTATTATTATTATGTAATGAATAAATAACAGAATGTCTTTGAAAGGATATGTTATTGTTGTTGACTACATCCACATGGGGTAGAAGAGAAATTAAATCAAAACTTTGGACTCTCCTACAGGCCCCACTTGGAGAGGATCTTCTGCATTCAGATATCAGATTATGTTTTAAACATGTCTTCTTTACGTAGCATATAAGAACTTTCCAAGAAAATGCATCATCACTGGCCCATCCTATATTACATGCTTTTGGACTTTTGGGTTGGATTCGTTGAATGATTGCTATACTAATTTTTAACCATAGAATAGAAGGAAATTTTTCATCAAAATATTGTAACAAAATAAATTATTGTTTTTTGTTTTTGTCTCCTCTATTTTTATACATTATTGATATTATATATTCAACTAAGGTTAAATACTCAAGAAACATATTTGCAGCTGTTACTCTGACATTTACCATTTATATGTACTATTTAACATTGTTATGGTTTAGAGTGATTTGCAAATAACATGTACAATTTTACAGAATTAAGGGTATACATCATAGAGAAGGCAATGAGGAAAATTCCAAAGGTGGTGTTTCCTCCAACAGAACACCTAGTAAAATGGGGGAGCATGTGTAAACATGCCATGTGACTGCCAACTAGTGGTTTGTATATGAAAATATATCCTTCAGATCAAAACAAATATGCAAATTAATTACTTACTCTATTATGAATTAGACGGGCCTATAGCTATTAATTTGATGTGTACCTATGTTTACTGGCAATCCCTGGTTTAGACTTATGTCCCTTTTGTTAAATGGATTCTGGATACATTATTTGCATGCAATTTATTGAGAATCGGTTACATTTATTCCATATCCATCCATTCTATTATGACTGGCATATTTTTATTATTCCACACAAATTAAAGACAAAATATAAATAAAACTATAGAGAAAAACCTTGGTGGCACATCAATAAAGATAAAGAATGATAATAGTTTATCAAGAGGGGTACCCTTCACTTTAGAAGTTCAATTTCTAAGGGTGGATTAGGAATAATTCTTATATATGGACATGGATGTTGGGACATATTTTGGACACTCACACAAAACAAAAATGAAGAAAAATAATAATAATTAAATAATATTTATTTTTAAATTATTATATGATGTCCCTTTTTATGAGTGTGTGATCAAATAATTTGTCTAAATCTTTGTGTCCACACAAGAATTGTTCGTGAATTAGACTTGATATAAAAATTTAATATTATATCAAGTCTTTCACGCCATCCATCATTTATTATATTGAGGTACCAATTTTGTAAGGATGTGTTAGATTTAATTTTTTGAAAGGGGTTAGATTTAATTTAGAAACCTAAAAAACAATTATATCAAATTAATCTAATTAATTTGTTTACCGAACCATGAACTAAATAGTTAAGGGGTTCAAGTATCTATAACCTGCGTTAAATAAGGGCCCCAAGTAATACATCATTAGTCACCATTGAAGCTAAGCAATCTAACTTTAAAGTTTGGTATGGGTGACCAATCTCATTATAACTACTATCATAATCTGAAACTGTAACATTGTTTCATTGATGAAACTATTTAAAACATCTGGCAATTGACATCACTATAACTTGACGTACGGTCTCCAGTTTGTTTTGAAAGCTATCATGGAATTGTTGTTATCAGTGTCACATTCTACTCAGCATACAGCATAATAGCTCTTATGATTATGAATCCTTAGGAACTGTAAAGGTTATGATGACTTCTAGCAAGGTCTTGGTATCATGAAAAATAAATAGTAAATTGAAAAAAACCAGTATCTAATCCCTTGCTTTCACTATAAGAGTCACATTTTTTATAAAAAAAATAAATCATAAAATACAAGATTTTTTTTAAGAACCATATAATACAGGTTATTTTTCAATTTTCATTGTAATATTAATTACTTTTTCCTAATTATAGTATATGAATCAGTAATCACTCTCAAATTATTTTTTTACTTTTAATTTAATTTATTTATAACTTGTGCTTAACTTATCTAAAATAATAAAATTTGATGCTCACAGATAACATTATTCTTGACTACACACGGATAGGAAGGGCACGTGCAAAAACTCAGGACCCCTACCCCAATCACTTTTGAGTGGATCCCACAAACTTCTTCTAATTTTCTATAGTTCATGACCCCTACGATAAACCTCCAACTCTTAATACAAAATTAATTTTGAGTATTTTACACGGATGCTGCATGTTCTTCACCTATTATCACATGCTTTCTGATCCACCACCCCATTCCATATTAACCCACATGCATTTGAAATCACCAAAATACCCTTGATTGACAGTCATTTATTCCCTATACTACTGTCAATGTTGTGGGGACACTTAAAAAAATTCTTTTACATTTTAGAGGGTAAGGAATCTCTTTTTTTTTCTTGTCAAGGACTTTACCTAATTACATGATATGGTAGTTAACATTTAGTGCCAAAAAAAGAAAAAGATTTGATGTAACAGTTAGTTTAGGCTGTAAAATAGTGTTATATAATAATTTCAATAATGTGGCCAATCCATCATATAGTACTGAAAGCAACTTGTCAATTATAGATACCAAGAGATCTACAAATAAAATCATTTTGCAACTTTCTTATAGGTAGTTGCAACAATCCATGTTATTAGTTTACTAGGTACTTGAGAGAAAGAGATGGGAAAAAAAGGTAAATGGCTTAAAAACTTGTTGACAGGGAAGAAGGACAAAGAAAAAGAGAAGGAAAAATGTAACACTAACCAGAATTTTTCAAATGGAACAGAAAATCCAACTACTCCTGTTTCAACAACAGCCTCAAAAGAGAAGAAGAGATGGAGTTTTAGAAGATCATCAGCAACAGCTACACCGACAGCTTCCAAGGAATTGAGTAATTCAGAAATTACTGCTTCAATGACAGTGCAAAGTACCGTCATTGATATTCAGAATGAGCAAAGGAATCATGCCATTGCTGTGGCTGCTGCTACAGCCGCGGCAGCTGATGCAGCAGTGGCAGCTGCACAAGCTGCAGCTGCTGTGATCCGGTTAACTTCTGGTTCAAATGAAACTTCTAAAAGTATAGAAGATGCTGCTGCTGTGAAAATTCAATGTGTCTTTCGATCTCACTTGGTATGAAGTTAGTTTTCCGAGTCCTTGAAATTTTAAGGGTCGGTCAATTTAGTCTTTAAAATTTATGAAATAGTAATTTAGTCCCCTAAAGTGAACAATGTCAGATAATTTAGTTGTTTTTCCAAATTTATCGCCACAATTTAAGGGTCGGCCAATTTAGTCCTTCAAATTTGCCCTACTTTACAATTTCAAGGATTGAAATACTTATGGTTTGTGAATGTCTCTGACAGGCAAGAAAGGCATTGCGTGCTTTAAGAGGATTGGTGAAGTTGCAGGCACTGATAAGGGGTCACTTGGTTAGGAAACAAGCAAAGGCAACACTCAGATGTATGCAGGCTTTGGTCACAGCACAAGCTAGAGCTCGTGCTCAAAGGATCCGAATGGTATCAGACGGAAAGCCTAATCTAAATCACAGAAATGCTATGGAAAATGACTTGTTCAGGCAAATATATAATGTTAGTTCTCTTACTACTACTAATTAATAATTATCTTTCCTTAGCAATTTGCATTTGATTGATGAAATTTTCTGAATTGATGTCATAAACATGATTGGAAATTATCTATCGAATGAAAAACGCCGTTTAGTTCAAGTGTGTTTTCAATTTGATACATAAATTTTGTATGTAAAGAAAGTAACAAGGTTCATTTTGCATTAGTTAAAACAGTACTCTATCATGAGCCATGGCACTACACTTTATATTGAAAGTGTGTCCGAGCATCCAACAAGTTACAGTGTCTCAGACCGACACGGCACCAACACTTGTGATTACATACACACTTTTCTATTATCTTAAATTATTACCAGTGTGTATGTGTAAGCATAGTATCATGTCCGGTGTCCGTTTTAGTGTTTCATAGGTCACTGGAATTAACAAACTTATTCTTAAAACTCAATTAGTGCCTAGAAAATTGCTGGTTTTGCGTGAAGTTCTTGAAAAATCCAAAGTAAAACATGTTACATTATAAAATTGTTTAGTGTATCCAAATGAGGAACAAAATGAAGTAGTTCTAATCATGAAATAAAATGTGGTTTTGTGCATATAGGAAATGGACAGAGGCTTGGAAGACAACATCAAAATTGTGGAGATGGATTTTTGTGAATCAAAAGGCAACTCTACAAGCAGAAGCAGCAGTGTAAATAGACAACATTATGAACAATCTGAAAATAGATATTCCACAAATGGTTCCTACATGAAAGAAGAAAACTACAAAGTATCACCAGCTCCATCAGCCTTAACAGAATTGAGTCCAAAAGCATGCAGTGGCCATTTTGAGGATTGCTTCAGTACAGCTCAAAACAGTCCTCAATGCTATTCTGCTATATCAAAAACAGATGAATCAAATCACCCTTTTGCTTTCCCTAGGCCCTCTTATGCAGAACAAATGTCCTATGACTACCCTTTGTATCCAAGTTACATGGCTAATACTGAATCATCAAGGGCCAAAGTTAGATCACAAAGTGCACCAAAACAAAGGCCAGATTCATTTGAGAGGCAACTGAGTCGGCGGAGAATTTCAGTTGAAGGAAGAAATGTTCCTAGGCCAGTGAGGATGCAGAGGTCATCTTCACAAGTAGGTGCAGCTGCTCAGAACTACCAATATCCATGGTCAATTAAGCTTGACAGATCGGCAGTTTCACTCAAAGACAGCGAGTGTGGTTCGACAAGTACAATGCTCACAAACACTAATTACTGCAGATCCCTTGTTGCATATGATGTGAGTAGTACTAATTTTTTTATCATACAAAACATTAAGAAAAATTGTGTTCAAGAAGAAAAATATATATCGGATAAGTCATTAATCGCTTTATTACATTGTTTTGATTGCAGCCAGAGGGAGATAGGTACTGAGTGTGTACCTTGTGCAACACTAAATAGAAGTCACATTGCAAGACCAACAAAAACGTAAGCATTGAGGTTTTAAGGTTTCTGAGTTCATCTTTTCCTTTTAGAGTTCCAAAGAAAATATAAGTTCTGTTTTTTATGATATAGAGTGCTGGGATTTATTGAAAGTACAACTTATGTAGAGTTTTTTCTTATATTCATTGTTTGTACTGTCTGTGAATTACATTTGTGTGAAGTATTTGTAATGGTTTTTTGTCATGTATAAATGTTACCAAGTTAGATATATTTCAGAACAGCACTGTTTTACTAAAGAGTTGTTTATTTTCTTTGATGATTTACTTAGTCCTTCACTAGTTGACAAATTCAAGAGGGCAAGGACCACATGATAATTGATGTCAAAATGCCAACACTTGGTACCCTTGATAAAGACCCTTAGTTTTAAAACAACAGTAAGAAATTACCACGAACACAGCGAAATAGAAATGAACCAATGAAAAATCTGACCTGAGCAGAATTTGCAGGGAGTTGTGGAAAAGATGGAAGTCAATAAAAAAAATGCCTGGATGGAATACACATCACGATGGGTCACGAGATTCTAATTCGCGAAAAATAGCATTATCCTAAGTAAAAATAATCATGATCAGCCTTCATTTATGCCGTTGAAAACTTGTTGACATTGGATAGCTTGATAAACCTGCAACCTTGGTAAATCAATTAATGTCACAGATTTTAATTTCCCTGTGTTTATTTACATCCCTATAGTTGAGGCTAACTACTTACAAGTGCACTACAAAACACAAAAGTACCGATACTAGTACATTTTGTTGACAGAAATTTTCATGATTTCATCACGAGTGCTAGCACTGCATGTTAGTTAATGACATCCATACAAAGTGGTATTGGTACTGCCACTGGTACTAGCACTCTAATGAAAATTTCTGATAGAATGTATCTTGAGGCATGTAAACTATTCATAATTCTGTTATCTATGTCTCTGTCAGTGCCAATAACCCCCAAAACTATTCTATTCAGAAACTGAACAATAGTTGAGGTTGAGGCAACATCAAATTTCACGTTGCATATTTGCATTGCTAATCACATCATAGTTGAACCAAGGGAGCAATATGTTTTTTAATATACATCATTAGTACAAAGGTAATCATTTTATCAAAAAATTAAAATAAAATTACAAAGGTAATCAAGATTGAGTTAGTGATCTTGAGTGCAATTAGAAAATGTAATCAAAATTGAAATTTTGAAATAAGTGGTGTAACTGTTCTTCTGAGGTTGTAGAAATCTGGATATTATATACATAATGGGGGGTGGCATTAAATACATGATTGGAGCATTACAAAATGTTACTATCTTGGTGTCTGAAGGTGAGAAAAACCACAAGAAGGGGGGTTGAATTGTGTTTTTGGAAACTTCTTCTTTTATGTTCTAGATAACTGTCCTCAGGTTCAGAGTCTGAA
>Ga0315914_1001220_pt1 | contig 37532 bp, 24 predicted proteins | sample MpolenodulesMG_FD_203920 | JGI IMG/M metagenome (GOLD analysis project Ga0315914, IMG submission 203920) | Medicago polymorpha root nodule microbial communities from Los Angeles, California, United States - elongated nodules | ecosystem: Host-associated > Plants > Roots > Nodule | place: USA...
TTAATTTCCTTTGTTCTTTTGTCCCTTAATGCATTATCAAAGAGCCTTGATTTCTTTCTTCCTTAAGTGAGACAAAAAGAATATTTGCTTTGGCCTTGATATTAATTATGCACATCTTGACAATTACTCAAAAAGCTCATATTTGTTTATATCCATATTCAATAAAGATTTTGTTATCCTTTGTGAGGCCAGAACGTTCTCTTCCTTTTGCCAAACATTCTCATGAAACATTTCTCACAAAATTCATTAGTAGATAACAATATAAATAAAAGTAAATATGTTTGTTATCTTTAAAACATCAATAAAGGATTTTGCTTTCAACACTATTAACTTGAAAAATATTTTCTATATTTGATTTAACCTCCACTAAGAAGATCTCGGATTTTTGAAAGTTTACTTGTTGGCCCAATGTTACTTCATAGATAGATAACCTATGGTTCAAAGTAGTATCTTTTTTAATAGTGTTCGTGCAAAACAAAAAAGAGTCATCGGTAAATAAAAGATGTGTGAATCTTTGTTCCCCCTACACATCCGGATATCATACAAGTTTTCCCTTCCTTATCAAGAAGAGTAGTTATTCGTTGTGCACACAAAATAAACAAGTAAACCCTTGTCCAAGATCCCTCCTTAGAGTCATTGTCCTTTCAGCGCTTGGTTAACCAACACTTTGTACCTCACTCACTCAACACACATCATAATATACCTTACCATTTTTCAATAAATATCAACCTCGTCATAAACCCTTTAAGATAGGGCCAATCAATTCTATCATAGGTCTTACTCATATCAATTTTGAGGGTCACATATCTTACCCTTACACTAGTTTTATGTAACTCTTCAAATAATGGAAAATTTCAAAAGCTATCAAAGGCGTTATCAAGAATAGACTAACTTGGATCAAAAGCAAACTGAACATCAGAAAGATATTTATGTAAGCAACTTCTAAGCCTATTAGCAAGAACTTTAGAGATTACTTTATAAAACACATTACACAAAGAGATAGGTCGTCAATCTCATAGATATTGGTGAATCAAATTTGGAAATTAAAGAAATATTGGTATCATTCAACTCATGTGGAAATACCCGCCTCAAAAAATTCATCACCATACTCCCTCTAGAAATGTTTGAAAAAACTTGGGCTGAAATCATCAAGTCTCAACGCTTTATCCAAAACCATTTCCTTCAAACACATTGATAAATTCGATTCTCCTTGGTGTTAATTTCGTTGGGTTAGTTTTTCTTCTTAAAAAAAAGTTCTCAAATAGATTTTTTTTTATATTCTATCTAAATGTTTATGATTGGTGATGATGAATAATAGGTAAGTGATCTGACCTTGATACCTTCACATTAACTAGACATGCTTCCAAAAATAAGTGTAACCATTCCAAATTCGTCATTGCTCTGTTCAAATGCGTAACGGACGATGTTACAAAAGGTGTCACTCTTGAAAATTGTTTCTTTCCATTCGTGTGTTAAGAGAATCCTTAAGATTACAAGTGCGTGGTTGGATGAGGATTTTTTTTTAATGAAGAACACTATAGAGAAGAATAAGAATAAACGAAGGGAACCTTTGGATGAGCGATTTCAAAATACTAGCAAATTTAAAAATCCAGGCACTTCCAATGTTTTTGTTTTTCATCTAAGCCTTTTAAAATTTCTTTATTACATAGAGATCTATCAAAACAATCTGACCAACCCAAAGACTAAAGAGAATGAACTTATCAAACAAAATGATGAAATGTAATGTTAAGTAAAATACATTTGGGGTGTTTTTTCTTTGGGGTGAGTAGTGGTGATGGGTTGTATTGGATATCGTTTTTCAGTGGTCACTTTCGTGGTCTGTTTTAGGTGGATTTTGGTGGATGTTTCACCTATATACGGCGTCGTTTGTTTGTACTATCAATTTCACCGGCCTCTGTTCGTCTTAAGCAGAGATCTTGTTGTTTAATAATATTTGCTGATTAAAAAAAATAAACTCATAATTAAAATGAGGTTATGGGAGAATCGGATTCTCTAATTTAAAGTCAATATGAGATGAAAGCCGGTGATTTTTCATTAATCAAGTTATTCTTTGCATGTTCCATACTTTTGGACATGGTACCACACTACAGGAACCATTTAAAACTTTTACCACAGGATTCATATCCATATCTTTTTTCTTTTTTTATGAAAAACTTTTTGCATAATATGACTTGTCTTTTATGTTAAGGAATCTGCCTTTTTTACAATTTTTCCGTTTATCAATTCAAAAGATGAAGCTTTTGGTTGCACAGTCATTCAACTTTTACCAAGCCAAAACATGAATAATAGTACATTTCTAAAATCACCCAATCACATGCCATATAAGTTTCCATGATTTTTTGTGCTAATTTTTTTATGTCGGTAGAAAGTAAAAACCAATCTTATAACACTTTCATTCCATGTTGTAATTATACTAGCTTTTGGTACCCAAAAAAAAAAAAAACTAGCTTATTAACGAAATAGTGAAATTGAAGTCCAACGAAATTGAAATTGAAAACCGAAATAGTGACATTCCTACTTATGTAGGATTTAGTTACTAAGTATCATGCAAGTACAAATTAGATGGTAGCCTCTCGAGATGTTATGAATTTAAATACAACTTTATCCATAAAACTCATGAGGATAGCTTTTCAGTCCATGGTCGTCCTACCAGCTTGTGGAACAAGCGAGAGTGTGGTATTGGATCATAGTATCAAAATTCAAGTACATGATGTGGGAGACTCACACTTAAGGAAAAATGATTGGGGTTCAAGTATATAAAAAAAATTGTTCATAAGTACCTTGAATTTTATGTACTTGAATTTTGATACTATGATACAATACCACAATCTCACACTAAAAAACTGATTAGTCTCCAAAATTGAAAAACACACTAAAAAAATTTGTTTGTTCATAACTTCGAATCAATTTTGTTTTGATTGAGATTAAGATTAAGTTTGTTTTTTCTTTAAAAAAGATTTAGTTAGTGTGTTTTATCAAGTGAGTTTGTTTTAATTTGTTTTTAAGAGAGAAAAAATAGGGGGAAATTGAAGCAAAAGACACAAAATGATATAATTTTGATAACGTGTCAAAAAATTAAGAAGGGGTATAATTGTATTTTTGGTAGACATTAAGTTTTATAATTAGAGAATAGATGTACGAGTTTGGAGTGACTTTCCTCTAAAAAAAATGAGTTTGTGCTAACTTTTTTTTTACTTATTTTACCCTTCATTTAAGCTATTTTATTTACTATTTTATCTTTAAAAAATGTTATTTAAAATATTAATAAAAATAAATAAATCCCATTAAAATAGGACTACACCAGTGCAACAAGAATAATTTTTTATTTTTTTTTAGTATTTTGTCAGTTGAGTTAGAACTTCTGGATAACAAGAATAATATTATATATGCTATATATAAAGAGGACATGAGATTTTGTGTTGACTTTTTTATTCCAATTATACATTTAAACAATTTTTTATATTAATGTTTGTCAAAAAAAATAAAATTATATTAATGTTATATCGCTGGTGTTACTAAAAAAAATATTTCTCAAATTATTAGTATCGTTGAATAAGATAAACATAGTTTATTAAATTTGTTACGATTCTTTTTCAAAAACAAATAGTTTGTTACCGTTTGAAAGTCACACAAAGATTGTTCATATTTTAAAAAAATTATAAAAATATTCAATTTTAACGTGGAGCATTCTCTTTATACCGTTGATTTTGGTTTTGACTGAGGTTGATCAACTCAACTCAAGTTATAACAAACAAAAAAGATAACATTATTGTTTTGTCGTTATCCATTTATCAGTTTAATGTAACAAACAGAAACTATCGGAAACAAGTGCTTTATGTTTCCCACTACTCTCTCTTCACACTCTTTCTATAAATACTTCACTCTTTTCCACGTTCAATCTCATCAAGTCGCAGTTTTTTCACATTGGATCGCATCATTGCTGCTTTCATAGTGAGTCATCATCGCACACACACTTCTTGCACTTTGCTGCATAACATTGATAAAAACGTGTGTTTGATTTTCTTGTCGTTGTTGTTTTTGTTCTTTATACTATATTCTTTATTAATATTCGTATACCCTTTTGCTTGCTTAGTAAAAAAATTGCTTTTTTAAGTAATGGGGTTTCAGATTTCTGATTACCCTTTTCATTGGATATGCTTTTCTTTTGCTTCTTTTACTTCTCTTTTGATTTGCCTTTGATACCAAGTGGGGTATAACTCCAAAATTAAATCTTTATTGTTTAATCTCTATTGGGTCTGTTTTGTTTTGTTTTGTTACTTTATAATGTTATATATGTTGTGTTCTTACCTATGATGTTTTTTATTCTGAAGGTGATACAAGAGGTGGAAAATTTTCAACATGTCTAGGATTCGGTTGTTAGGTGTTGTGTTATGGCTATGCTGTTGGTTGGTGTTTACTGGTGATGCTCAAGTTGATGAGATGAAATACAAAGATCCAAAGCAACCGGTTACGGTTCGGGTTAAGGATTTGTTGAGTAGGATGACTTTGGAGGAGAAGATTGGTCAGATGACTCAGATTGATAGGAGTGTTGCCAATGCCAATGTTATGAAAAATAGTTTTATTGGTGAGAATTAAGAACTTTATTATATTTAATGTTTTTTGAATTGAAAATATGTATACTTTCGTTTTCAGCCATAAAAAATATTAATTTCTTAATCAATGTTAGTTTTATGTGATCTTTTTATTTTCAGACACTGTATTTGGTTGTTGCAAGTTTGATAAATCCAGTTTTGTCAAATAGATATGCTTTAGTGTAACAGATATGAACAGGTCGCTATTGTCAAATAGTGCTATAGTCTCGTCTAGGATAGCAAAATTTGAACAAACCATTATTTTCTGCAATCAGCGATTATCAGCATTAGATAAATCTTTTCAACTATGTGTTTTTTGGCAATGAAGTTTTGTTTTCAAATATGTGCCATTTATAAAGCTCGCGGTTCGATTCGCTGATCTATTTTGGGAAGCATTAACTTGCATCTGTGTCACGCTTACTCGACAACTCAAACCTTTTAAACTATAGATGTGTTAGTGGTGATGATGAATATCCTGTCTCTACATATTTGCTTGACATCTCTTGTAATGTTAATTAAAATTTGTGTAATTTTTTTTTCTCGTTATTGTGGTGTGTGACCCCTTCCCAGACCCTGTGTATGCCAGAGCTTTAGAGCACAGGGACTGCCCTTTTTTATTGGATCCCAACTTAGGATAGTATTTGAACGTTACCTTAATTCTATTTGTACTTACTGATTCCTTTAAATGTGTGCAGGGAGTGTATTGAGTGGTGGCGGCAGCGAACCGCTTCCAAAAGCTACTGCTCAAGATTGGGTGAATATGATTAATGAATTTCAGAAAGGGTCTCTGGCAAGTAGATTGGGCATTCCCATGATGTATGGTATTGATGCCGTTCATGGACACAATAATGTCTATAATGCTACCATATTTCCCCATAATGTTGGGCTTGGATGTACCAGGCAAGTTGATTTTTTAATTTTTTATTTATTTGTTCAGCATAGGAATTACGGACAACATTAATGCGAAAATTTTCATGTAACTTGATATTTGTTTAACATTTTGTTTAAATTGCATGTATATTTATCAGATGCATCCAATATTTTCTTTGTTCTAATAATATTCGATAATCAGGGATCCTGATTTGGCACGAAGAATTGGTGCTGCAACTGCTCTTGAAATCAGAGCGACAGGGATTCCTTATGCTTTTGCTCCATGCATTGCGGTAAGTTATACACTAATGATAAACTTGTTAAAAACTAGTATTTGTTAGACAGGTTTGAGGTTGGCAGATATGTATTATTTTTCTTTAAATTTTACTGATACTCCTAACTTGTTAAATTATAGGTCTGTAGAGATCCTAGATGGGGTCGGTGTTATGAAAGCTATAGTGAGGATCCTAAAATTGTGCGAGAAATGACAGAGATCATACCTGGTCTACAAGGAGATATCCCGCCGGGTGCTAGGAAGGGAGTTCCATACGTTGGCGGCAAGTATGACACTATTAATATTACAAACATTAACCACTGTTGTTATGTTGCACATAAATGAACAAAAAGATCATGATTGAATAATTCTCTTGTATTTTTATGTAGTTACTTATGTCACTTATTAAAAATGGTTCGTGCTGTTCCTCTATCATTCACTAAACTAATAAAGTTATTATTTTCTTGTAGGACAAAGGTAGCGGCTTGTGCTAAGCACTTTGTTGGAGATGGTGGTACAACCAAGGGAGTAAATGAGAACAACGCGGTGGTTGATTGGCATACATTGCTGAGCCTTCACATGCCTGCGTATACTGATTCCATTATTAAGGGGGTCTCTACAGTTATGGCTTCGTACTCCAGTTGGAATGGTGTAAAGATGCATGCGAATCGTGATCTAATCACTGGCTACCTCAAGAATACTCTTAAGTTTAAGGTGATTAGTCTCTCTATATTCTTCCTTTTTCTTATACATAATTACATAATAAATGCGGAGATTTAGTTCTTTGTTAGGAAAGAAAATATTATTTGGCATCATCAACTAGTAGAACTATTGAATTCAGTATTAAGTCTAACTTCAATTTTATTCACTTATTTGTCAGGGATTTGTCATCTCAGATTGGCAAGGTATTGACAAAATCACAACACCTCCCGGTTCAAACTACACATACTCCGTCCAGGCTTCCATTGAAGCCGGTGTTGATATGGTTAGTACGTTCTTTATACTCAAATTGCCTGCATGCTTGTAGTGAATGAAATTCCTACTCGAGTGTAGCTTATGAAACAATGTAATTCTTACCGAACAAGAGATTGTAGAACTCAACCTTTTTTTTTTTGTTAACTAACTTGTAGGTGATGGTACCATACGAATTTGAAGATTTCATTAAGGACCTTACACTCTTGGTCAAGAATAATATCATTCCAATGGATCGTATTGATGATGCTGTTGAGAGAATTTTGGTTGTAAAGTTCACCATGGGTCTTTTTGAGAATCCTTTAGCCGATTTCAGCTTGGTCAATGAGCTTGGAAGCCAGGTGATTCATTCAAACCATCCCAACCTTGAAATGGATATTCAGTAACAAATTTGACTTGTTTTTTAGTTCAATCTGAACAATAAAAAATGACAATTTCATTCTCGATGAAAACGATATATTCGAATTCAATGAAAATGTCTTGACAATTCCTCAAAAGATAATAAGCTTCTGCATATAGTTATAGTTGACACCAGTTTTAGACAAACAAAAAAGTCTTGAAACCTACTTTTTCTTAAGAAACTAAGCATTATAACTTGTCATTCTTTGTTTATATACCTTCCTGCATAAAGTTTATCTAATTTCTAGAAGTAGATTAGGGACAAAAGTAGCATGCAGCTTTATCAATATTTCTTGTTACTTGTATAATTTAGAATATATCCTATTACCATTAAGACATCAAGAGTTTTGAGATATTCAAATATGCTGTTTAATTAGGCACACAGAGATCTTGCTAGGGAAGCTGTGAGAAAATCACTTGTGCTGCTTAAAAATGGGAAAAACCAAAGTGCTTCACTCCTTCCTCTTCCAAAAAAAGCCCGAAAAATCTTAGTTGCTGGCACTCATGCCGATAATTTGGGATACCAGTGTGGTGGGTGGACAATCAAATGGCAAGGATTCATCGGCAATGGTGACACTAGCGGTAAGTGACTCTTAGACACTTGTAGCAAGTTGAGGTATTGCCTATGGAAGAATATGAGATTCTAGGCTTTACATAATTATTTTTCAATTTTACCCTTGAGTAAATTATAATATAGAAAGTGTTGACAAACACGCATGACATTGCCTGTCTTTCTGCTAGTAAGCTATAATAGTAATGAAGCTATTTTTTCTAATGGGCAGGTACTACTATTCTCAGTGCTATAAATTCAACGGTTGATCCAAGCACAGAAGTTGTATTTCGCGAGAACCCTGACGCTGATTTTGTTAAATCCAACAACTTTGAATATGCCATTGTTGTTGTCGGCGAGCCTCCTTATGCCGAGACTGCCGGGGACAGCACAGCCCTTACAATCTTGGATCCTGGTCCAAATATCATCAACAATGTCTGTGGAGCTGTCAAGTGTGTGGTTGTCACTGTTACTGGCAGACCTGTTGTGATTGAACCATATCTTTCCTCCATAGATGCATTGGTTGCAGCATGGTTACCAGGATCTGAGGGACAAGGTGTGGCAGATGTTCTTTTTGGTGACTATGGTTTCAGTGGTAAACTTGCAAGGACATGGTTCAAATCTGTAGATCAACTCCCAATGAATGTTGGAGATCCTCACTATGATCCACTTTTTCCTTATGGTTTTGGACTAACTTCTGAATCTGTCAGAGACCTAGTAACAAGGTAATTTCTTATACAACATTTCAAAAGAAACATAAATACAACTCAATGGAACATGAGAATAGAGTTAGAGTTTAATGAAGATCCACTATTAGTGTAAATTAGTTTTACACCGACGTCTAATGAGAACTCATCATATAACCCATGTTAAAAATGATGTTAAAATACTGGTTTCTCATTGGACATCGGTGTAAAATTAGTGTACACCAACAATGCATGTCTCACATTCTCGTATAATAAATTTCACTGAAAAACATATCTGAAATTTGTACCATCGCTTTCATTTACAATTTAAAGTTCTTGTTGAATGCCATTAGTCATTAATAACTTTTCATTTGACAAGAGTTGCTTCTGTTATATACTGATGGAGCTATCAAATTATCGATTGTGCAGGTCAACCTCGACTGCTGAATTTGTTAGGGCTTGTATAGTTACCATTATGGCGACACTTCTCACCAGCTTATATTTAATTGGTATGTTTGTGATTGTTACTTCAGTCAAATTAAGTTTATTATTATTTTTCTTCAAGTGAAAGCAACATAATAATACTCTTATGCTTAACACTAACGAACGATTGTTTGTTCACTTTGATAGGTTAAGCAATGCGAGGGACCTTATTGGAGCTGGTGGCTGGAGAACTAACTTAGGATACTTTCTAGATTATGCTTTTTTAGTCCAATTCATTATATTATGACATTTTATTCATGAACTAGGACTATTTTATTTTTTTTTATACATACACAGATAATTTATTTATTCCCTGGTATTTATTGATTTATTTTTCTTGAGTTTACGCTTCAGGCATTTTTTTTCCTTTCAATGAAAATTTAATGTGCATGACTTAAGAGAACATATCACCCAAAAAAAATTGTGATACAGGAACGGATTCATGTTGGAACCAACATAGAGATTCAGAACAAATTATACAGACCAGTTTTTCATATCAGAGATTTTATTACTAGTCTGAGGTGCTAGTTGAATGCATTACAATTTACAATCATTTCAATCTTTAATTTCATTTTTATAAGTTAAAAATAAAAGAAATACAGTACTAACAATATACTATTTTAACACTTGAGATTTGTTTGATAAAATTAATCTACACACTAGTTCATAGCTAAAAAGCTAGTAACTTATATAAAATATAAGTACATAACAATTTAATAAAGGAAAACAAAAGATTCTGAAAAAGAAATCAACCATGTACTCCCCTGTAAAACCCTCTTCTTCTGATAACTATTTCAACTTGCTGTTAGTGAATTCATTGGTCCTGGTGTATTTGTTTTTTGCCTAGAAATAATTAAGTACACTCATTCTGTCAGGAAAAAAAGTAGTAAATATTTAACTTTATCTCATGTGCCAATTGCCAGGCTTAGAAAGAATTGAAAGTGGGGTAGAAACAATTGGTCGGCACAAAAATCTGGTTAGGTTGATTGGATGTTGTGTTGAAGGGGCCTACTGGTACTTATCTTTTCCTTTAAAATGGAAACAAATAAATTTAGACTACCGATTTTGTTAGGCTAAAACAGCAGTAGCCTGCTAGCTGCATGGAGATGTTGGATCTGTTTGACATCATGACATGGGAAGTACAAATGAAAGATACTATATTGGGAGAGCAAGAAAGAGGGTATCATATTTGTGATTTAATTATCAACACACACTTAATGTTGATTCATGATTATTAGCATGTGTTAATCTTGCTATGTATAGTTATAAACTCAAGTTCGGATAAAAGTAGAGGGTTGTGTTAGACGATCGCCAGAAAAACATAAAACTTAGTCGAAATACGTTGTAATGTGAATACTAGATCGTTTACAAGGAACAACATATTGTATAGCTTGAATGAAGTGTCGAATGAGCAAGAACTGCTACATCGCCGATTGTGTTTAAAAACAAGGTTTCCACTTTAGTGTAAACGGTTGTGGATAAAGAAGAAGAATTACTGCATCGCTGCAACAAATGGTTGGTTGGTTGTTTGTTCATTTGATAGGTTAAGCAAGGTATTTGTAGGAGGGAGCTTACTGGAGGTGGAGGCTAGAGAACTAATTTGGGATACTTCCTAGATTAGTTCTATTTTAGTCCAATTCACTGTATTTTGACATTATTATTCATGAACTTGGACATTTTTTTCGGCACATACACACATAATATTTTTATACTGAGTTTCATACACTAGCACATTTACTCGACAATGTGAATTCCATAAAAAAATTCCAAAGTACCTTACTTAAGCTATTATTTCATTGGAATGTAAAACTAGGTATGCTTGCGATAAAAAATGTAAAAACGTGAGTTATTTATGGGTTGGTTTACTTAAATAAGAAAATATGCACCACTGTGTACCAACCAAGAAAATATGCACCATTGTACTAAAAACATAGTGGATTGTATAAATATGATGTAGCACAATGAAACCTGCTAATTCTAAGATATGTTATCCAAAGCGAGTTACCATCTCGACCGCTGATGAATATCACACAGTTTACACCGATTTAGAACTTTCAATCTTAGTCGTTTAATTTGTATCCAATTATTTCGTTTGGCTTACTGCAATGATTATTGAAATTTATAACCGTTGGCAATTTCAGTCCTGTTATGTCATGTTTAAATGTCATGACTTTTCACCACCAAAAAAAAAATCATGATTTTGTCTCTCATCTAAGAAATTGTCATGATTTTGTCGTGTTTAAAATTTTGAGTTATACAAAGTTTTAACAAGGAAGATTCGCACTTAATTCCGAGAATGAATCTTTTCTTGTGTGGTTTACACATAAAAGAGTAAAGTGTGATCTTTCACCATTCATCAAGAGAGAAACAAGATAAATTTAGATAGAGTGTGACCGACAAAAGTGTTCATATACCCTTTTCACTAATGATCTTACCACCAGTTGTGATGTACCTAAGAGTTGGATAAATAACTCTTCCACAAAGCACATGATCAAGAAAACATTATACATTTGCTTATATGTTCTATTGGAAGGCATTCATTATCAAGCTTGATCATCAACTTCTGATCACAAAATTCAATCAACTTCTAAGTCAAAATAGAGAAAACCGCTTACATGAGTTGAAGAACTTAAAAATAGCACTTTCACGTGTCCACAAAAATCTCTAGATAGTGAAGCAAAAAGATGTCATAAAATATTAGTGAAAAAACACCATCCATAACTACTACGACCAAAAAATCATCATCGTCATGATGGTAAAAAAAAATGGTTAAATATGTTTTTGGTTCCTATAAATATACCAACTTTTCGTTTTAGTTTCTCTAAAAATTTCCTTCAACTTTTAGTCCCTATAACATTTTCAATCACTACTTTTGGTCCCTATTTTTAAATTAATTTTAGTATTTTTTTAATGAAATTGTGAAGAAATGTGTAGAATATTGTAAAAATATTTCCCAAAAAAAATTATAATTTTTTAACAAAACATAAATTTAATATGAATTTTTAACTATAAAAAATATATAAATTCATGTTAAATTCATATTTTGTTAAAAAATTCTAAAAATTTTTGGGAGAAATTCTTATAATATTATGAATTTTTCTTGCAAACTTTTATTCAAAAATATGAATTCTACATATGAGTTTACTTTAAAAGAGGGACCAAAAGTGAATATGGAAAATTTTTGGAGGACTAAAAGTTGAAGGAAAATTCTAGAGGGACTAAAACGAAAAGTTGGTATATTTATAGGGACAAAAACATATTTAATCCAAAAAAAAATTGAAATCTGCTTCAACCATAAATGCATGACATTGACCACCCCAGTAACATTAAACAAGTTGGTTTCATATATGAATGACTTGCTTCAACAACTTGCTTTGAAGCTTTTGTTAACTGAATACAACCTATATAATTAATTTGTTTCTACCCGCCCGAACTTTATTCAATTATAATAACAGTTCTCAACACATTGCTTGCAGACTTAGACTATTTTGAGGAGTTTCAAAGCCTACTGGAACACAGTGCAACTAAACAATCAGCAAGAACATATCAAACCCAATCAAGCATAGGAGGGAAGTGACGGAAAATGTTGTTATTTCGGGTTCAGAAATGTACCTTTTTTAATAAAGTCGAAATCACCACAGAAGATATTACCATGTTCAGTCTTCTTGAAGTCCTACCGGGTTGAGTCACGACCAGGTCGCTTTCTTTAAGACGTTTCCGGCACTACCCGAGTTTGTGCAAGGTAGACTAACAGCCATGCGCCTACAGGATAAAACAACTACATACTTTCTTTGAGAAACAACTACACCGTAGCTTTATTGCATTTGTAACATGCTTGACGGGAGTGTTAGACTTCTAAGTATTGGACCCATAAGCCCATTAGTGTATATACCCTTGTAATCTCTCATTTGTAAGCAACTGATGAATAATTTATACAATTTCTATATTAAATATCCAAGTGCTTGAGAAAAAATGTATGGGGAACTAATATATCGAGACCAAGGACCACTGAAAATAAAACGAAAAAAGAGAGGGCAAGGACCAAAGAAACACGTCTATCTTTGAACAATATGCTGATAGAATGAGCAACAACCTACGGATTGTTTACACTTTGACAATTTAGTAAAATCATTCTAAAAACATCTACGGGGACAGGAGCACATTCCAATCAAGAGACTGCATAAAAGTGCGCTTACATGTTGAGTGTTGAGACAAGCTATAACAAGTGCAACCAGCCTAAACAAACTCTCTGTGTTTAACTTCAACAAACTCAAGTTGCACAGAAATTCAAGGAATTGAGTTAACAGAACTGAAAAGAGAATAATCTTCTCAAGCAAATAACCTACCACTAATTCAAGCAGTCGACACAATTTGCAGAAGCCATATCCCTAATTCCTATTTTCTCTGATTTCATAAGAAAAATGTGATAAATATTCAATTGAATAAAATTAAAGTGTTGGCAACCAAGCACTTCCTCTGATATGGTTCATATTCGGTACCAAAGCTCCATTAGGCAATGAAATCCAACATGAGCATAGAAAACCATTATAAAATAATCACAAATAAAAGAAATCCAGTGAGAAAGATAGGAAACATATTACCATTGCAATGGTGGAGGAATAATGAATAGTCTAGAATCACAAGGATATTTGGCAGAAATATGTCACGCCAACTATAGATAAAGATATTTCGCACTGCTTCAAACATCTCAGCAACAAGCGGTTGTGCAGCATACATCATAAAATTTGTGTAGCAGTCGTCAAACATTTAACATAAACTCAAGTGAGATCCAAAGGGCATAGAATCTAATTCCAATCTTAGAAAACCAAATCACTAACCACATAAAAAAGTGCACAGTTAAAGAATCGATAAAAAAACTCTAATCATCGAATAAAATAAATCTAACACCACAATTTCTCAGGCAACATATTTCATCGTCTAATAATGAACAATAATCCATGAAGTAATCAGCAAACAAAAGGCACATAACACAAATAGAAATTAACATACAGGTTGCAGTTAGGGAGTTGAAGAATCCCGGTTTTTCATAATCCTCATGCACAAGTGACATAACATAACATATAACATCCTCATTACTACATGCATTCTATTATTGTTAAGAACATGGTGATATCAAACTCTCCTGGTAGACTTCAGGGACCATCCAACCTTTGATGTTTGGAAATTCAAGAGTTTTAAAAGTACCATCTCTAGAATTGTAAACGACCAACTCAAACTGATACTCCAGCAGCACCTGATCATCCTCAGTAACATAAAGTGCCTTAGTATAAGGACAGCACCGAACATTTCCCATGTAAGGAACACGGAACAATTTAGTCCAAGTTTCTCTATTTCCATACTCCTCCATAAGCCAAACATCGAAAAAAGTATCACTGTGAGCAAGAATGCACAGGCGATCCCTCAACACCGATAAGGTCATAGTAACCACATTTACCGCTCCATAATCAGGCTGCAACAGCTCTTGATAAGTTTCCTTCTCCAAATCAAGAGAAATAATCATCAATGAAGTATACGACGAATTGGTAGATGCCAACCAATTAACAGTTCCACTAACGAATTTTCCCGACTCATCAAAAGGGACACCAAAAGGGAAATCATGAATCCTTCTCCAAAAATTGGTGCCCAAAGTATGGACCTTTACTCGAGTTTTGTAATCCCCGTTGTCAGATTCAAAGCAATTAACAGCAACAACCTTGTAAATGTCATTGACATGATCATAGCCAAAACCATGAATTGTGTAACTCCCATCTCGTTTTGGATTATCCAAAGATGGTGATTTGGTAAATTTCTTAATGGAAGGGTTCCACAAAAGAGTGAAACGTTGACCCAGAGCGAAACAGAGGATACCATGGCAAGAGCCAACGATAAGATCGAAACGGTTTCGAATTCGATTCTTCAGAGGGTAATCTAGCTGTGTGGCGATGGCGGTGGCAGTGGTGGTGAGAAAGGGGGAGAGAGGGTAAGCCGTGAGAGCGAATTTGCGAGAGGAATTGGTGAAGGCTAAGACGAGATGGTGGCGCGTGGTGAACACGCGAAGGTGTTTCTTGATGAATTTGGGATCGGAGATGAGAGATTTCCAGGACTTACAGACGGATTGGAGTTGCATGAGGTATTTGACTGGCAGCCTGGAGAGAATCTCCGCTACGATCTCGAATGGAAGAGTCGGAATGGTTGATGAGGAAGATGAAGATGATGAGGTTAGGGACAGGGTTTCGGTGGAGGAGTTCAATCGCTGCCGCTTGGTGGCGGTTGTTTCCTCCGTAAGTGGATCGGACAAAGCGACGTCGGCGTCTTCACTTGGCGCCATTTCTGAGTCTGGTTATGCACACAATCCCAAATGAAGTTTGTTCCTACCAAAATTAAGAATCTTTGATCACTTGAATCAGTCTATTGAAGTCTATTTTCTAAAACTCTTTTTTTTTTTTAAATAAAAAGAAACTCATTTATATTGAAGAGTCTGTTTTCTAAACTCATTTTTTCAGCTTATAGTTAAGGTCTTATTAGTTTATTTTAAGCTGAAATTGGTCTATGCATGCAAATTTGAGGATCAAAATGCCTATTTACTTTACATTTTTTTCAAGAAGCCTATTCTCTCTAACTTATAACTTATTTTATTTGTTGGGTACAAAAGACGACCAAATGTCCAACAGAAAACTAAAGCGCTAATTGAACATGTCTAGGAAAACAAGTCTCAGAAATATCATAAAAAAGAAACATATGGATCTCACTAGGTGGATACTCCAATCTAGTAACAACAAAAGAGTCTAAAGAAAGGTTAAAGGTAGTCAGCCAATCAGCACAACGATTGCCCTCCCTCCAAGTATGACGAAACTGGACATGTCAATCCAAAGCCAAAAGATTGTGATTACGCCGCACCAACGTGGGAGTAACTCCACTAAACTTACACCTACCAATAACCATATCAATAAGAGTTTTAGAGTCGCTTTCCACAATGAGTTGTGGAATATGTTGATGTAGTATCAAAAGTAAGTATTTACGTTATCATCTCCACAGGGACTGGTGCGATATTCTAAGCCGTTCAACAATCGTTACCGTTCTGAGCTAGGGTTTTCAGGTATTTTGTTGTTTCATAAACTATCAAACTAAGAATTTATAAATGGGACGAGAGTTAACAGGGAAATAAATATGTTGGGGTTAAACTTCATCAACCTACTTATACGTATTCTCGGATTTGGGTTGCGGATTCTAATTATCAATCGATATTATCACGTATTGCTCAACAACATCGTTCATGTCCAAATGATATCGTGATTTCTATTGGATCGTTTAATTGTTGATGTCTCACACTATTAAACGGTCCAATAGTCGATTGTATCGTCGATTTCCCGCACTATACAATGATACAAAAGCTTTAAGTTCCAATATTCAAGTGATTACCAACCTAAGTTCCATGTCTAAAACAAAAGTATTGATAGAAGATTATTCTAACCTAGATTCAAAAGGTATTTTCCAATCACGATTCAAATCCATAAGATCAAAACACAGAAAACAAGAATAATATCAATATCATACGATAAATTAGAATCACACAACATCCCAATCAAAGGGAATACATACTAATAGAGTTAACTACATTTAATCCCAACAAAAAGAGTCTAGTTACTCATTGTCATGGTAACCTTACAAGGAGAAAAGAAGAGATGGAGTGGAACCAAGCCATGATGTCTCACTGATCTTGTGTCTTCCTTTAATCCTTGTGCTCCTTGCTCTTTTTGGTCTCTCTGATCTTTCCCTTATTTCTCTTTGGCCTTTTATAATATGGTCTGATATGATCTGATCTGATCTGATAATCTCCCCTGACGTGAATGAAAGGTCTTTTATACTTTTTTCTCTGACTCAACTCGCCTTGCGAGTAGGTGTGCTCGCCATGGCGAGTTGAGCTTTCTTCCCCAGTGGGTTTCTGCCACGTCAGCTCTGAGGGGTTAGGCTGCCTTAACTCGTCTCGCGAGTAAGTAGGCTCGCCATGGCGAGTTGTACTCGACCTGCACTCGCCATGGCGCATGGGATGCGAGTAACTATGCCTTCCTGCTTTTGCTACTCGCCATTGCGAGTTGGAGGCGAGTAACTTCAACTTTCTGCCTCAGCTCGCCTTTGAGCTCGCTGTGGCGAGTTAAACTTTGCATTTCTTCATGTTTTCTTGCTTTTAAAGTGTTCAGGTGTGCATTTTCCTACAAAGAGTTGGCATTAGATGTGAAAAGCATAATTGAATGATTCTTCAGTATTTGTGAGCTTTTCGCAGGATAACTTGCAAACCATGTAATCAAAGTGCCTAAAATATATAGTCTATTTAACTCCTTTTTGACACTTATCATATGTCCTCGCCGAGCCATATTCAAACCAAGATACATGCCCCATAATTCAGCATGAAGCGCGTCACACACTCCAACCTTTCTAATGTAACCTTTTAACCATCTTTCATCAGAGCTGCGAAAAAGACCACCACAACCTGAATTCTCTCCACCGCCAGTGTTGAGTTTTATCTAACCTTCAGGGGGTTTATCCAACCCACATAGATCGTCTCTTTTCGTTGAAGATTGTGGTGAGGCGGAAGGGTTGAACAAAGATCTATCTATCTAGTAAAGTTTTAGATCACCATGACAAAGTTATTTGATTGGTGAAAATCATTTTCGAAGATAGCTTTGTTTCTCCACGTCCATAAAAACCAACAAGATGTCACGAAAATGGTCTTCCAGTTCTTTGTAGTTGCACATGTGCCAAGCTGGCCGAGGTTGTTGAAAATTCAGTCCCTACAATCAAAAGTAAAGAAATCTGTTATGAAATGAGATGGAACTAGGCAGAGCCATACCTGAGTTGCATAAACACAATCCTGGAGCACATGAATAGTAGTTTCATCGGCCCTCCCACATCTAGAACAAAGTGGAGATATGCCCACTCCCCACTTGCTTCTACGAAAGTTGGTAAGGATGCGCTCTTAGACTGCAAGCCAAATGAAAGTTAAAATACGATGAGGTCATTTTCAGTCCCACAAAGATTTCCAATCTCCTACGAAGTCATGAATATCTCCATGTTGCAACTTATAAGCACTTTGAAGCTATATAAGGATATAGCCCTGTGGATCTCAGATGATAAAGATACTTTGAACCGACTATAGGTCTGAGCGACATAGGAAGCTGTACCTACGTTATAGCTCTGTACATCGCAATAATGTTTTATAATAACTGAACCTGTATCTAAACCACACTTTCCATCTTGAGATTTTCTAAAGACTTAAACTATTTTCCCTAACTTAACATTTTACTTTTATTGTTGTGATAAATGTTTTATTTTATTTTCTCACAAACAAGTTTTTTTGCTGAAAAGCTACGCGAAACTATAGCTCCATAGTTCCTGTGGGATCAATATCTTTTATACTATAACTTGGACAATGTATACCTGCACTTAGTCTTTCTACCTTAAAATACTCGTAGTGTTTTGGGAGACACCATTGATTTACTTTGTGTTCCGTAACAACTATCAATAATACCAAGATGAGTTTTCACTCATGTAAATTGTATGTCATTGTGTCTTGTTCTAAGTCCATATGTGGATCAAAAGTTTTAATTATCTATGTATTGTGAGTAACGTTATCCACCAACGTATTGCGTGTGAATAAATAATTAACCCAACATAAAACTTCTTTTTATTTGAAAAACAAATGTGACAGTTCTTAATAAGATGACCAAAGTATACAATAAATGATTATTCATTAAGCACTCAATTATGCTATTTACTAAAATACACTCATACTAGTATATATATTTTTTGAAATACAGTCACAACATGGTGCATGGATGATTGCTAAAGTTGAAAAGAAAAGTCAGACTGCAAAGTCTTTAAACTCTTAATGTCATTACTAAAATAAAGTTTTGCTCATCTACAGGAGTGCATTCCTTTTTTCTCTTGAGAGAAAGATTCAATTCTCAATAGAAATTCACGGACTCTTTGATGTTGGTAATCACTAAAGCATACCAACGAGAAATACTGACATGTTCAGTAATGAAATCAACAAACAAGCATTTGGTGCAATTGGAGTGCAAGAAATATTGTTTGTGTGGATAAGGATTTCACTTGTTTCTACTCTTGGTTGAAGCAGGAAGACTTGATTTTATCACCTTGATGTGCTTCCTTGCCTCAATTGCTTACCATCATAACGCTTCAAAGAAAACCGTTTTGTCCTTCATGTGGACATGAGATGCCCTGACAGTCTGGGTCATGCTATCGTTGAAGGATTAATTAGAAGAGCTGAAGAGGTGCATGGACAATATAAATTGTATTTTTCTTTCAAAAAAAAAAAATTGTATTGTTTTAAGGGCTCTTTAAATTATAGTTAGAAAGCAAATTTACATGAATAATATCACGGTTAGAAAGAGAATTTACATGAATAATATCACGAATTCACATGAGATTTCAATATAAATTTATGGTGGCACTGTGTCTCCATAAGAAATATAAATTATTATTTTATCAATAAATAAATAAATAATATATCATTTTATGTATCGTTCCAATTTTATTGGATATCTCCGAAGGGACAATAAAAGTATATTAATTTTCAGTCAAATATAAAGACTAATATTATTAATTTATTTTTCTTACAAATATTTATTATTAACACTAATCTCTTCTACATCATCATATCAACATAATTTTGTCAACAAAAAAAAAACGAAAATAATTGACCAAATGATGACTATATTCACACATAATTTCTAATGTTTTATTTTTTTTCCTTCTAAAATCTTTGCGCCGATTTTTACCTTTGAATTATTAAATTCCTGTAAAAAAAGTCTACCAAAAAACAATAAATTATTAAAAAAGTTAATAAATTAAATATCTATTTTGACTGAATTAAATTTTAATATATTATATTTATATTACATTCAAATTTGAGAAAATATAAATACGATATTACGATACTGGTTGTAATTTTCTTGTACACTTGTAAACAATCTTTCTCCCGCGATTGAAGCTTCTCTTGTTCTCTCTCTCTCGATTGGATCTTAGGGTTTCACATCCAAATCCTTCAATTCTTCAATTCGCTTCGTTTCTAGGGTTTCTCCGCTACCAGATCCATCTTCAATTTCTTCTTCCTTCACCATAATTCATCATGTTTTGGCGAATGGCTGGTTTATCCACCGCTTCTCCGGTCAGTTCCGCAATCTCAATTTTCAATTTCGATCTCTCTTTGTTACGTTTAAGCTTCACTGAGACTGAATTTATACATGTTTTTGCTTGGATTTGATTTTCCGAGATTTCTTTTGAAATGAAGTGTTGTTGTAGTATTTGATTTGCATCGAAAGTTACTATAGCGTATTATTATGATTTTTTTGCTCAATTTGTTTATTTTGGATTATGATTTTTTTTTAATTGGTGCTTTTACCTCACTGATTGATTATTCAGTTTGATTTTACAGTTAAAATATTTTTCTATGATTGATTGATACTTGCGTTTGAGATTTTTGAAAATCTAGTTGTAGTAATGGAATTACGAGATTGTTGTTAGTTGAGTTGTGCACGGTATCTAAGAAAATGATTAGTTGTGTTAATTTGAATAATAAAGCAGTTTCACTTACTAAAACACTCTTATTAAGTGTTGTTATGAGAATAGTTTTTTTAGATGAGCATTTAGTGGAGTAGTTAAGTGGTTTGAGATGCATAAATACTACCCTGCTCTCTATTATTTATTTAATAAATGATGTATCTGGTTTATATTAGGAATTAGATACATCATTTATTGAATGAAACTAAAAAATGAACGTTCTCTTATAATGGAGATCGGAGGGAGCAAGTGTATACTAGCGGAAAAAAAATAACTGATGCTTCATTGGTATTTTAAACCGACAATTAATTTGAGATTGAAAAATATTGTAAATGAGACACTTATAATGAGAGGGAGGGGAGTATTTTATTTTTAATGATTTGAACAGTTCTAGTTGAGATAAATAATAGTGGATAAGAAGTGGTGGACATAGACGATGAATGGAGCAGTTTGGAGGGTTTAGGATGCGTTTTGTTTTTGTGGAGATGAATGACACTAGTGAGTTTTGGAGGGTTTAGGATATATTTTGTTTGTGGGTAGATGAATGACTGAAGTTCTACCATGATCCGTGTTAGTAACAGTTTTAGCTGGTGTGAGGTCTGGATATAAATGAGGAGATTTGATTTGCTGTTGTCCACGACTTTGATTTTATCAATAATCTGTATAAATTTTCCAGTTTTAAAATTTAATAACAATATTTACTTCATCGTTCGTATTTCAAGTTTTGGGAAGATATTCTGGACTTTGGCTGGTGAATATTTTGTTCTTAGAAGCTTTTCCTTTCCTTAATCAGGACAGGTGGCCTGAGTCTGACCTGTCCCCTTTGAACATTTTCTCATGATATATTTTGAGGTTTTTCCAGCACAAGTATGGCTGAGGTTTTATGAACTTACGTGCATTTTTAGGGACTCGTTTTTCCTTGCTTTTTGGCAGACATGGTTGTTTTTGGCCTCAGTTGGTTGTTATGCTTTTTGTTACTTTAGAGTTTTTTCATTCACTGATATGCGAAAGAGATTTGGATGGTTTATTTTAAGTCATATTGACTCAATTATCTTTTATTTCTATTTGGGAGGATTTCTTATCCCCTGCCAGATGTGCAGTAATACCTAACCTCAAAATTTCTTAGGAGGCATTTATGTCCCACACTCGAATTAAAATGTACCACTACCATACACATTTCTAACGTTTCATTTGATATTCCAAATATGATTTACCTTGTTTTCTTTGTAATAGATAGATGCGTTAGTTTTGATTGCTTTGTTCTGTCTTTATTTTCCCCTCCCCTTAAATTAGTAATTACGTGCAAGCAAAATGTTTTTATGTAGAAAGGAATTTGGGAAAAAACTCGACTTAGAAGGTAAGATGTTTTATGAACAAATTGAAATAGACAAGCATATATATTTGAGAACCAGACAAACATGTAAAGAATTCTATTTGCCCGCAACACTCGATGCTATTTCACATAGTGAATTTTTGGCGTTCTGCTATTTTCTGCAACTCTGATTTTATTTATTGACATTTCTTTGGGGGATGGAAAATCATTATATTGACTTGATTTAACTTTTAATATGAAATTTGGATGCCTATTGGTTGGTTGATTTTACTCTTATTCGATATATTATTATCCTGCAGGTGGAGACCATTTTGGATAGGGACAATTTTACCATGGAGGAACTACTTGATGAGGACGAAATAATTCAAGAATGCAAAGCTCTTAATAGTCGCCTTATAAATTTGTAATGGTCTTCTTTTTCACTGTCAAATTTATTTTTTATTAAAGATTATTGTTTTGTTTTTGTGTTGAAGAATTATCCTTATGAAGCGAATTATAATATTATTCATTAGACCAGTTTGTTCACTGACTTGAGGATAAATACTTTTGACTTCATAGTATTGTTCAGGAATCAGGGGTGAGACCTAAGAATGATATAAATAAGATACTTGCATAAATCACTCAAGTGATCCCTTGTATTCTAACTAATCGTACTTTTCCATTGTTCATCATGAAAGTTGATCAGATTGTTTGGAAAAGTCTGATTTAGAAAAATTAAGATACTATAGTAATTCAAGGACCTAAGTTTTGCTTATCTTACTCAAGGACTTACAAAATTGTCATCTGGATTGTTGCCAAATTCTTCAGTGAAAACATCTATAAAAAAAACTTAATTTAGCTTACATTTTACAACATCCCTATTTCCCACTGTTAATCATGTAAGTGCATTTCTGTTAGGTATCCGGTGGTATTGATAGGGTAACTGCTGATGCAGTCAGTTATTTTAATATATAGTTATTTAGGAGCAGTTAGCATTTTGTATAATATGCAGTATTTGTGTTGATTAGGAGCAGTTCGGCAGTTTATGCAGTAATTTGTATTGATTAGGAGCGGTTACAGGCAGTTTATGCCCTTAGTTTGTATAAATAAGACCATTTGGCCACAACAGTAGGGGGAATTCAGAATTATTCAATTGGGAACCTTATTTGGTTTTGGGCAGAGAGAGAAACGTCTCTTCTCTGAGGAGCTTTTGCTCTGGGATTACAGAGGCTTAATCTTCTGTAATATTTTCTTTTCAATCTATAATATTATTTCTTTTGTTTCTCTTAGTTTGGGTTCCTATCAATTTCAGTCTTCATTAATTGTTACAATGGGTGAGGGTTGATCTTTTACTGTTGACCCTGCCTAATGGGAATATTCTTTTGTTGTAGCTCCAATTAATAATGTATTTCCTGAAGATTTAACTAAAATTCCTTCATTTCTGTACTAAAATATCTATGTTTTGCTTAGGCGGACAGTTAATTCCTCCCTGTAAGAGATTGTTGGTGGAAAGTTGTTGTTTTCATGTAATAAACTATGGGAATATATTTTTTTCTGTTGCGAGATTTTTAGTTATATAGCTCTTTGACTTGGATACAGACAGCACACCTGTGTTTGGGATAACATTATTCCCTAATTTCCCTTATCGGCTGACTACACCAGTATTGTGTTTTTATATTGCACTTATTGCAGTTTTATATTATCTATTGTAGTTTGTCCGGAAAAGCACAGGTTGAACAATTGGTGCGATACATTGTTGAAGAGGCTCCTGAGGATGCTGAAAAGAAGCGGACTTTTAAGTAGGTTGCTCAAATTGGTGATTGATTTAAATTCTTGTTTTGCTGTATATTTGCTGTGATGCATCTTAATTGCTATCGTTTTGTAACAGGTTTCCTTTTATTGCTTGTGAGATATTTACCTGTGAAGTTGATAACATACTCAAAACTCTGGTGGAGGATGAGGAAGTAAGACACAAACTTATTTTCCTAACTCTTTTTACATGGCATTAATCCTTGAAAGAACTAATTGCATTATTCCTCGACAGTTGATGAGTTTGCTGTTCTCTTTTTTGGAGCCAAATAACTCCCATGGTAACCTACTAGCTGGATATTTTAGCAAGGTACTGATTTTAAATTTTTTGAAGTACACTGCATATTTGGTTATGGTTTAGAATTAGTTTTGGTGTGGAGAGAGTTGGTCAATACTCATGCTTTCTGACACTTCAAATTATTTGAAATGAAAACAAATCCTCTTTGAGTTGGCCAATACCTACCCTTTGAAATCAGAACTCAATTCTTTTGTAATTTTCTATCCTTCTCTTAATTATTTAAAAATAATCTCCGCTATTGTTTTTATTTAGTTATATTGTAAATGATCCACGGCCTTGTTTTTATTAAGTTTTTATGCTGCTAGGTAGTTGTGTGCCTGTTGTTACGCAAGACAGGTCCCTTCATGCAATATGTTCAAGTAAGTCCAGAACATCTTAACTTTTTTCATTCCTACACATTTTTTTTTTCCCGCAATGACACGCAGTTTCCACATTGAATTGTGATGTGCAAATTATTACTGGAGAATAAAATGTATATTCTTTTACATAATGCTAAATAAATGTCTTGTAAAATTGTAAGATTTGTGTTTGCTCTCCGCTCAAGGATAGGGAAATTTGACGTGGGTCCCACCTTGCTCTCACCCTCACCTTCATATTTTTTCTGCACAAGGAAACAAGTGAAAATGATGCATTCCTCTTTGTTGAGATTCTCACATTGGATGTGTTATGGTCTGAAAAAGGGTTATTTGTGGTAGGCATCCCTCACAATACAGTTCAATGTTGTGCGGATTGAGTTAGGTTCAATCCATATCTAAGATAGTATTATAATCTATTCTAGATCCGTTGGACCACCCTTTGTTTGGCCGCGCGTCAAATGTCCAGTCCTGTGTGTGTGTGTGTCGAGAGTCCCACATTGGATATGATACGACTTAAGGTTTTGTATCACTCACCTTACATGCTGGTTTGTTGAGTTAAGTTTTTTCCCTTTTATTTTCTCTCAAAACAAACATAGCTTGTAGGTTGAACCAAGCCAAATATTGCTTGTCTATTTCTCCTATTCTCTATTGGACTACATGCATAGCAATTTGACTAGATGTTAAGCTTGTGAATAAAATTTATGTCACTCTTACCTTTATTTTTAAAAAAGCACAACTACTAAAGCCGAAAATGTAATATGTGTGTTGTGTGAATTTGAAACATACCCTACAGATTTCCCCACTTCTGTGGCATCTATAATATTGATAACATGTCTGAAGAAAAGGATGATAAGTGTGGATATTGAAAGAAGTTGCTAGATTGAAACAACTTCAATACTTTTTCATAGTAATCTATATTCTGATAATGGATTGATGATTGCTTTTTTATTTTGTTTTAATCTTTCATTGAGTTGCAATTATCAATTTGCTAAATGTTTATCCAGGCTCACCAGGAAATCGTGAAGAAACTAGTTGAGTTGATTGGGATTACATCTATCATGGAGGTTGGTTTTTGTCAACATTTACTCCTTGCTTTGCTGTATATTATCTTTTTATTTGTATTCATTGTCTGGGATCAAGATCCTATCCATTGAATGGAAACTTCCATTTGGAGAGATTTAGACTCAGAATATAATAATAATATTTTTAAAATACTATTATTTTATTCCTTGAGGCTATCTCTCTCCAAATGGAAGTGTCCATCAAATGAAGAACCCCATTGCCAGTACATGTGTATTAGAGTTGTTGTTCTTATTATTATAAAATATTAGATGATTGTTTACTTTCATTGGTGACTGAATTTCTGTTACTCTTTGTATTATCTTTTCATGTGAGTGTATGGGTGAGTGTGGTGCAAGACAATCCAATATTACTCCTTCGCAATGTACTCATCAAATATGGCCCGATTGATTCTCTAGGGTAGTGTTTTAATTAGATACTGTTTGTGGGAGGAGAACTCTATAGCACAATCAAATAAAAAAAATGTCTAAATGTTTACATGAACTATTTATAGATTCAACATAGAATAAAAATCCTAAATATCAAACAACAATAAACAATCTCAAATCAAACACTCTGGAGGAACGTGTGCTATAACATAATCAGCGAGTCACCCATATTTAACGATTGAGCAGCACAATGCACATTAAAGCTAGCTTATAGTCTTAGAGAGCTTACATTCAAGGTCAGTAGGTAAATAGTATGGGAGCAAAAACTTGAGTCTAAGGTTTGAAAAGAAATGGGTAAAGGTACTAGAGCAATAGGCTGGTGATGAGCAATAACTTGCTTCTTATATCTTTAATTTCGACCCTCCTCTTTAATTTTAAGCCTATTAGAATTCAAAAAACACTCACGTCCTTCATTAAAAAGTTTATGATAAAAGTTCTTCCTTCATCATTCATAACACATCTATTGGTTCATATGTCTAGTTTCCCGTTCCCTACTTTCAGCAAGTCTGTTTTTCCCTAATTTGGTGCCTAAGGATTGATATAAACACTAACGTAATTATACAGGATTCCCAGTATTATATAATTAATTCTAATATTAACAATGATTTTTCGAATAAATAATAATGTAAATGTTATCATCCCTTGATTTAGGTAATATACTAATTACAAGAGGAGTATGCACCGTTCCAGCTCCTAACATATGTATTCCAGAAACAGTCTGACTTAACGACACTCCCCTTCTAGCTGTTTAATACATAGATACTCTCCATTTCATACTTGAATACAATTGTTTCAGAAACCGGTCTGCTCAACCTTTGGCAAGAATATCCACAAATTTTCCTTGTGTGGGCATATATTATGATGTAGAAATCAAGCATGCACATATGGAGAACAAATCATTCAATCAAAAATGATTTATCCCAAGTCGAAACCATAATTATTTTGAATATAAAACCCTTATTAAATTAAATAAGAAAACTAGTCATCTTTATTTACATCTACGTGTGTGCCTGCGTGCTAATTATAATGGTTATTTTTTTTTCCTTCCACAAACCAGGTTTTGATTCGCTTGATTGGTGCGGATGAGCATATGTATGCAAATCATGTGGATGTGATGCAGTGGATTGAAGAGACTGATGTGCTTGAGATGATCGTGGACAAGTTTAGTTCTTCTGTAAGTATTATTAATTGAAAAATGTCTTCATGATTTGGTATGTTAATATTTGTATATTAAGTTCTCATGTAATGCAAATAAGTAGTAAGTATGTGAATATGCATTGATGCTGTATAATTTTTATCTGCTGCTGCCTATTTTATACTTTATACGTTGTAATGAACAATAACAATTGTTCTATTACTGAATGGTTGAGTTATACACTCGTCTGTTTTTAATTTCTATTCACGTGGTTAAATTTCTATTCATAAAATTTCTGCATGACAAATAACAAGTTGAATAAAATCTGAATAAAGTACTCCCTCCGGTCATTTATTTAAGCAAAAAAAACTGTTTGCACAATGTTTAAGGAGTTCTGTTGAATGTAATTAATTTTCTTGATTTGATGAAAAACATTAGTAAAGTTTACTGTATTACCCTTTTAAAATTTGATTGAAAAAATGGACTATTTTTTGCTAGAATTAATTCAGCAATTTATATCAATGTGCATTACTGTTAACGAGACCATTAGAACCCCAAAGCAACTAACAGCAATAAAAACCCACTCCACGTATGCACGCCTACTTGTACTCCCAAAGCAAAAACAAGACACTGACCAACACAAGCGATTTCAATAAGTAATTGCAAAACAAGTTTTTTTATCTTTATTGTACTGATAAGAAAGAAGACGGAAGGATGTACTAGAAAAGAAGCAAAGTTTTTCCTTGAAAATCACACGTAGTATGTCTAAATCAAAGTGTGGAATAAATGTCTAAAAAACAAAATAGTAAAGTGGAATTAAATAAGGGTATATTAGGAATAGTAGTATTAAATAGTTTAAAAGTGGTTAAGTTTTGCTTATATTAGTGACCAAAATTTGAGATGTTTTTTTGTTTATAAATATGGCCGGAGGGAGTATTAGAGATCAAGCAATGGAAGCTTTAAATAGTGAAAACGCCAAACGGGATTATGAAAGCTTATACCTTAGTTGAGAGCAAATGATCATGCAGATTAAATTTAAAAGCATATTTGTGATACACATCTCATAGAACAGTGGGATTTTCATGAATCTTTGCCATTTGAGTTTGTGACTGTTCTTTGTATTAGTTTTAGTGGTTTTAGGATTGGATAACTGTATTGCCTGTGAAGAGGAGCATATTCACTTGCGCTGAAGTTTATTTTCCCCCCTACTGGTGGATATCTTGTGTTACTTGTTTATGCACTATCACTTTCCTATGATAAAACTTTTCCTTTAAACCCACTCCGGTCTATAAAGACAAATGCAGATTGTAGTTGGTTTTGATAGTTTCCTAGGATACATGAACATATAAATGGTGTAAGGAATACTGTGTATAACCAGATTCTCTTTATTGAGAAGGCTAGTCGCAGAACATACTTTCACATTAACTGTACATTCCTTTGGTGTGGCTTGCATAGGATTCTCCAGAAGTGCATACTAATACAGCAGAAACACTCTGTGCCATTACACGATTTGCTCCAGCAGGACTTTCTGCCAAAATTTGCAGCCCGAGGTAAAAAAAAATTTTCTTCCCTGTTGCCAATAAAATGCTGCATCAGTTTCTCATGACTTGAAGTTGATGCATTTATTTCTCCGAGTGATAACTGATTTCATATTCTATTTGCAGCTTTATAGGAAGATTATTCTGTCATGCTCTAGAAGACTCTCGGCCAAAATCTGTTCTTGTTAACTCGTTATCTATATGCATATCTTTGCTAGACCCTAGTAGAATTTCTTTTGGAGCTTATCATTCCTATAACCGTCAAATGACTAACGGTTCCGCTGTAACTGCAAATCCTGAGACTGTTGAAGGCATGCTAGAAAGTCTAGGTAAGACTCCTCCTTATCAACCTTTACCTTCAAATAACCTTTTATTTTTAGGTCTCAATTTACAAACTTTTATCATCTGGTTAGTATTATCATGTATGAGCTCTATTTTCTAAGTATCCCATAAGCATAATAAAATGTGTACGACCCAATATTGATACATGGGTATGATTTTTTTTTTTATAAAATCAAGATACTACACAACCTAGATATCTTCAGGCACATCCACACACCTATGGGCACACTCATGTAGGTTATTAACATAAATGCATTGCACAATTATGTTGGATTCAAATTTTTGTCAATTTACTACACAATCTAGATATGTTAACCAAAGGTTTCTTCCTCATCTAGAACCTTTTTTCTTCCTACCCACTAACAGGAGAACCAACAAAGTTGTGATAACGAGTGAGAGAGGTGATAATCTTACCCTTAGTTGGGAAGTTGACCTTAGGATGTATTTGAATAGTATCCAAAACAGGTGATAGTGCTATCCGTAGCTAGGAATCCATATTTATGGAAGTGTTTTTTTAGGCAAGGTGGTCCAATCTCACCATAAATTTATTGAAAATAAAGAAGAAAAATAAAAAAAATAAAATCATTGGTAGACATAAACCAAACATATGCAAAGTAAACAAGAATCATTTAAATCAAATTAAGTCTTATATAAGAAAATAAAATCATGAGACATAAACCAAAACCAATGCAAAATAAACAATAAAATTAATTCTTCTATTTTTCTCAGGTTATGCTTTCGAGACTTAAGATACTTTAGATAGCCACTGAAATTATCAACCTCAGTAGAATTATCATTAGTGAACTCTGCAGAGAGATGCTATCTTCCTGATCACCATTTCCCCCAAATCTTAGCATGCACTTTCATATCATGAATGGCATTTGATCCGGGGGTTCACAGTAGTGTCATCCGATTTATTACTAGAGTTGTGCTGCAGCCCAAATTGGCTAGCAGCAGCCATACCTGTTCCACACATGTCCTGATTCACATGATTGATCACTGGACTTGAGTGCTCATTTTTAGGATTAGGTATATGCTCCAACGAACCTTCGTTGGCATCACCCTCAGGCATCGACCGGCAAGAATCACTCACAAGAAACTAAATTCTTGTTAGAATCCTCAAGTGCCAACTCCTGAATTTGGTTATCGCATTTTTTGGGAGGGACGTTGATGTTAATATGTCCTGTATTAGCCCAATGAAACTTACCATGAATTTCATGAAAACTTAGAATTGTAGCTTCGACACATGCCTTAGGAGCAGGTTCATTTATAGTTAGCAACTGTTTCAAGGTCCACCTCTGGAGCATGAATCATACTCGTTGTGACGGTGCGACCTCTGAAGTCTCGGTTCCTTTTTAGAGCCTTTCCCTTATTTGAAGAAGTATCTGATAAGTATTGGGATAAAAAAATATAAAATAAACCAGTAATTGGATATTTCCTTGGCATGTATCGGGAAGTATCAGATTCGTTTCTGTATTGGATACATGTTGGAATACTTTCCAATGTTTGGAGTATATGGGCTTCAGCATTAATATTGTCACCATGGCAGATAATGGTGTCAGATTTCAGCCACATTTCCCATGGTAGGTTGATTTTACGATGTCAACTAATGATTGCCAAATAGCAGACGGTTAAGAAGTAGGTGCCAATTTGCTCAGTTATTTTTTTTGACTTTTTGGGTAATATGATCACTAGGGAATACAGAGTATAATATACCCTCTTAGGCAAATGTTGTAAATGGAAAGTGGCTGTTCCTAGGCCATGGTAGCAAGTTTTCATTTTTTACATGGATGCTTAGACGACCTATGCATATACGGAGTACAATATACCCTCTTGGGTTGAAGATGACTCTAATATGTGCACAATTGCTGATAATAGAACCATATCTGAGCAGCTTGACATTTTGTAATGGGGGGAGGATAGTTGTAAATGAACAAAATGCAATTTAACTTGCATCTTCATATGCATCTTTATATTGGTTGAATGTCTTTAGTAACTATGAAGATGTTGCTTCTGCAGGTGATCTACTAAAGCTTTTAGATGTTTCTTCAGCCGAAAATCTCTTGCCGACTACTTATGGCAAGTTACAACCGCCTCTTGGGAAACATCGTTTGAAGGTTAACAAATTAATTCGACTTATTGCATTTGACCATTTAATTATGTTGGTAATTGGTTGTTGAGTTTTGAATATGTTACGTCATAACACTTGTAACTTATATATTCATTATTCATGATTTTTATAGATGTTGGAAAGTTATATTGCAGCACTTCCATTGTATTAACTTAATATTTGTTATTTCAGATTGTAGAGTTCATATCAGTCTTATTAACTGTTGGTAGCGAAGCTGCTGAGAAGAAATTGATTGATTTTGGAGCTGTACAGAGAATTATAAACTTGTTCTTCGAGTACGTTCAACAATTCTGTTATCTTGTTCTGAAATCATTCGATGATCTCATGCCCTGATACACTTTTTGAATGTTGTAGGTATCCATACAATAACTTTCTGCATCACCATGTGGAAACCATTATAATATCATGCTTGGAGAGCAAGAGTTCTTCTCTTCGGGAACATATTCTTCGTGATTGTGATTTTGTTGGGAAAATTATTCAAGCAGAAAAGAATTTTACGTTGGAAGCTGGTCCAGACAAGGTCGAGATCTCTTCCACGCACTCCCAAAAAATAAAATTTTATCAGCATGAATGAATGACTCAACTTCAATATATTTTGTTGATGATGATGTTTTTTTTTGCAAAATATTTTCATGCAGCCAACATCACCAGCTGAGGGTAAATCACCACCCAGAATAGGAAGCATAGGCCACTTGACCCGAATATCTAACAAACTTATCCAGTTAGGGAATAACAACAGTGTGATTCAGGAGCATCTGCAGGTCTGTAACTATTTTGTGTGAGGATGTTCTAGTGTTTAAACTCAAATTTCTATACTATTTGCTACTTGGTATCAGTTGATCAATTCTGTTCTCTTCCCAAATCCCAATAAGTAGTTGCCAGTTTTGATATTTTACAGAAAATGTTTGTTAGAAGTTAACTGTGTAGTCATGAAGCTCATTTTCAAACTTTCCAAATCTACAGGGAATTAGTGAATGGACAGATTGGTACATGAGTGTTCTATCAAATCGGAATGCTGTGGAAAATGTCTCTCAATGGGCTTGTGGGTATGTCATATTTCTTGACCTGCATCTTTTTCTATCCCATGGTTGATCACTTGATCTCCATTTGCACCATCTGAATGGGCTTAAATATTAAAAATAGCAATTCGTTTTGAATTGCATATGCATTTAAAAAAGATTGGTGAGCATATTTGGAAATATCGCTTGATGGTGAAAAGATATCCTCATTTCTTCAGCAAAATTTTGAAAATTAACATGATAGCAATTGATAGAACATTATACCTTGATGTTCTTCAAGAGAAATTGGGCTCCAAAATTTCTAATCGTGGTTTTATAGAGGGATGCATACATTTTCAAGAAAAAATTGTATGTGCCTGTTTTATTAAGACTGTCTGAATTTTTATATTTTGGGGCAGCTTCATTGTGATTCTTTAATGAGCATCTTCTGTATTGGTCATATCTCGGAAAATTATTTTTTGTTTTCTTTAGAAGATTCTTATGATGATTTTAAAATTATTGATCTTGTAGGAGACCGACAGCATTGCATGACAGAAATAGGGACAGTGATGAGGATGATTTCCAGGATCGCGACTATGACGTAGCAGCCTTGGCAAATAACTTAAGTCAGGCCTTCCGTTATGGCATCTATAATAATGACGATGACATGGAAGAGGTACAATCAATTTTGTGAGCAGTTGTATGGCATTTTATGTGTCATTTTTTTATGGATCTTAATGGAAAAACTGAAACATTTGAAATTATCATTGAGATTTGTTGGAGGATTAGTTGTCCCATCTCAGTTGGAATTGATTCTTGATGTGTCCTAGCAGTCACTTCATGTAAAGGCTCTCAATAGTTTTCTTCATAATAACCAAAGATACCTATTTCTGTGGAGTATCCTATCAGGATATTTTTTTGAAATGGGAACGACTGGGTCTGTGTTGAAGAAGACATAAAAAAGTAATATCTTTGTTAGGGAACAAGGATAAACAAATCAGAGTAATATCTGTTAGTTTTTTCAGTGTTCGAGAGTTTGCTTGGTTTTAAGGTGCTTTTACAGGAATGATGTTATTTGTCTATAGTTGACACAATCAGCTCTCAAACTCTAATACATTAGCTGCTACTTTTTATGCTAATTTCTGGTGCAAATGTTGTCCAACCACAAACGGACAATATAATCTTTTACGTGTAGCTTAGGAGTTTAGTTACTACTTCCTTAGCGGTTGAGTGTCACTTCACTCATTTTTCATAACTATTAATTTATTATATAAAGATAAATTCCTGCTGGCGACCTAAGTGTTGGTTGTGTTGATTCTTCAATTGTGTTTTATTTTTTGGTTGGTTTGCTACTATTGTTTATCATGATTGTGTCATTAGCTTTGGATTTCTGATTTGTATGCTTGTGTTTCAGGTTCACGGGTCTCTTGAACGAGATGACGAGGTATACTTCTATTTTCCCATCAAATGGTAATTTGGAATGTTGGAATTGATGTGAGTAATCACGTGATTGAATCTGTAGTGGTTAATATAGTTTGATATGTTTTCTCATTCAAAGCAATTTTTCAAAGATTGCAAGAGCAGTACACTGTACGTACACAACTTGCCGTTGTTATAATCATCCAGTTTCTAAATCTTTTGACAGCCCAAGACTTTACCTTTTTTCACAAGCTTATAAAATTCTAGTAGCTTCTTGAATTATTATGAAGCTTTTGATAGAGCAATGTTTTTCTTAAGTATATTAGAGGGATTTAAGCTTTTTCCTCCATGTTGAACCCATGGTTAAATACATTTTCTTTCTAGAAATAATTTCATTTTAGTTTGCAGTCATACATTAATGATTGTAATAGCCTGAACCTGATGGGAAGAAGGAGGAGCCCCAATTGAACCAATGATTATGGAAGTGGGAAAACCAGGAAAGTAGGGTATTTATCTGGTGTCCATGAGCATAGGTGATATAAAGCGATGGAGTACAAGTGGAATGATTGAACTAAGGATTTCTTTGGGTTTATTCTCTCAGTCTTTTAAGTTAATTTAGTAATATAAAATACTTTTTAAATTTTTTTAAGATTATAAAATTTAAAGTAAATTGCAATATTTGAAGTAGTATCTTTTTTAATTTAAATTCAAATAATTAGTTCTAGCCACAAGCTGTCATTAATAAGCTAATTTATTAGTTATTGCTAGTTTATCTTCCACTTTTGCAAACCAAGCCTGCTGATGATCACACACTTAGGCATGTTTATTTGTTGTTTGAGGTGATTTCTAATGTTACATAGGATCTTTGGCTGAGATTTTCATTGGTGATTGTAAAACATCTGATATAGTATATATCTTGCAGGATGTCTATTTTGATGATGAATCTGCAGAAGTTGTTATATCTTCTTTGCGGTTGGGAGATGACCATGAAAGGTAAATGTTTTGTGCCTTTTTTGATCATTCACATGTCTGTTCACTTCAAGTTGAGCTGTTATGCCTGGTACTGTTTATTTACATCTTTCATCATAAAAGCAGTGGGTCTTCTCTCTTCACAAATTCCAATTGGTTTGCTTTTGGGGAGGACAAAGATCGAGAAGCCAATGAACAGTCAACTGGCTCTCTTGCTTCTCCGTCGCCTAATGCTGAAGAGGATGTCAAAAACGCCGATGAAGATTATAACATGACTGCTAATGAAGATGAGGACTTGGCTGATACTGCGACGTCTTCTCCAGAAGCAGAGGCAGAACCAAAATTAGATCCCGTTGGAACCGAAAAACCTGTTGAGTGGGTTGAATGGAGGGAGTCTTTAGATGCCAGCGACCCTTCTGAGGTTCTTCCCAATGGAGAACTTGAGTCAGAATCAGGGAACAATGATCTTGATGCAGCCGAATCATCATCTCCGTCAACCAATGTTACAGTAACAAAGGATGAACAGACGGATGCTGCACTATTAGCATCACTCGACGAGAATCTGAGCATTGGATCCTCTGTCCCAACTCAAACAGAAAGTGAAAATCCAAGTTCGTCTGCATCCAGTTCTGTGGATGAGAAACTGGCTGAAGTTGGAGGAGACAGTAACAAGGATACTGCAGATGACAGTAAAGGAATTGAACAAATGAGTAGCTAATGTAAATTCCTCTGAATTGGCATGGGTGACTATGCAACAACATTAACCAGGTGGGAAGATGAAATTTGGAGTCTGGCTGGGCAGGAGTATTTAGTACCCCTATGCACGCTGTGATATTTTTTTTCTTATAGGAATATCAATTTTTTTCCCACCTACTTCTAAAGCTAGAAATTCAATGTCTGATGATGCTTTAGCTCTTGCTATTTAGGTGCTACTGAATTCTTCACCTGTTCATATCAATATTTAGCTCGCCCAATTAGGTGATACTGAATTTTCCCCTTTATAATGTCTAGTTGTTCATATAAATACATCTCTTTTTAGTTTCATTCAAATGATTCCTTGGCACAATCTGTAATTAAGTTTTCAGATATTGTGACTAGAGATTGAAATGGGTATTGGCTATCTGTAGAAATTTTCACGACGGGTGCTAACACAACTATGTGTATTTGTCCGCAGAAGTGAGCTAGTATGAATGTGGATACGGGTACGAATGTACTTGCTCTGTATCAGCATACTATATATTTATTTAGGTCCTTCAAAAAAAATGTTCATTTAGGTGTTTTGAGAGTTGTTTTCTTATTTCATTTTATACCTCTTGTTTTGTTTTGCAGGTTGATTTACTAATTGTGAAATATTCACTGTTTCTTTTTTTTTTTTGGAGCAAATTCACCGTTTCTTATAGAATCTTTTCTAACAAGAACATTTACTTTAGATCACTCATGATCTTACAACATGAAATCTACAAGCCTCGACTACTTTACCAATTTTATTTCCGAACCTTGTCGCTTACACAAAAATCCTTCAATATAACTTTGAAATAGAATGGCTTGAGCGTTGTACCAATAAATAGATATTTGGTTGGGTTCTAATTACCACTAAACTTGTGTTTGAGAATTTGATGATATGAACACATCCAAAATATGTGATTCATAAATCTGCTGTTAGCCGGATGTATCAAAGATGGAGGTATTTTAACTTAAAAAGTGGATTGTGTTGAAACGTAATCCCTTTGGATCTTGTTATAAAATCTACACCTAGTTTAAGAAGAAGAAAAATCAACACATGTAAAAAATAATAATTCGCGAAACTAAATGAGAGACGGAGTGTGTATGATTTGATGAGGGTGCTTGATGACTTTAACTAAACAACAAGTGAATAAGGTATTCTTAGTTGGGAATATGATGGTTCAAGCAATGAAACCACTTCTATGAAATACTTCTGATTGTCGTCTAGAATAAAAGTTGTTCACACAAAACAAGACATCATTGATTCACGATCTTTCCACTTATGTATTGCAACTTATAACGGCATTATCTATTGGATATGAACATTCCCACCTCTACAGGAGCGAGTGTCACAACATGATTTCTTTATATTGCCACCTAGAAATATTTCTAAAAAGTGTATGTGTTATTGTAAAAAATGTATGAACCAATTTTATACTTTACGAATACATTTTTGTCCTCTAGTGACTTCAAAACATGAGAAGGATGGGAAAGTTCTCCAAAAATAGGAAACCCTTTCTTTCTCAATGGTAAAGTTGATACTTTATTCACATTTAGGAGGATTGATATACAAGATTCAACCTATAAAATTTAAGACGTCTATTTTACTCCATCAAGACAAGATGTATTAATTTAGTAAAAAACTTCTTAAGGTAATAAAGTATAGGGTCTTGTTAACAAGTGCCCTTAGGAGTTAAGGTAGCCAAAATTAGTAGCTTTACATTAGAAACAATAATTTGCAAACTTTTTACAAGTTAACTTGACTACTTTTCATCACTTTCCAACATATAATTTATTCCTTTATCCAATGTCTCAAAGACACTCTTTAACATTTCCCTAAAGATATAGCATAAGATAATTTGTATTACTTCCATGTATTAGTATATATACTTTTGACTACAAAATAGTACAAAGATTATGATTGTGGGTTAACATATAACGAAAATAGATTATTTTTTTCCAGGTTTAATACATTAATATTGACTAGGTAAAAAAAAGTTAAATTGAATATTGATGAGAAACATCATTGAACTTTTTATTATATTATATAGAGGAGTGATATTTGTACAATTAGTATTAAGCAACTTTGGTGACAATTATTTTTCTCTCTTGTGATTGGACAAAAACAATGAAGAGAGAAAGAAGAAGAGAGAGAATAAAAAATAAAAACACATGTGAATAAAAGTGGTCGTACAAATATCATTTCTCTCTTATGTATTACGGGATTCATAACTCTATATGTCAGTGGTGATATTTCACGGTAAAAGTTAACATTGAACGGTTAAAGAGTATATTTGGTTTGTTCATTAACCGTCTTCTAATGTAAAAGTTTGTTTTACTATCTAATCAATGTCAGAGCCTAAGATTCTATATTTGTCAATTGGTCTATGCATTCTTTAATACTTGTTGGGAAAATTTCTTGGATAGTTTGAAGTTTTAATTAGGAGGGTGTATTGGATTAGGATTTTAAAGGACAATTTTTGTTTGAAAAAGTCTTGAGGATTTTAAAAGACTTTGCAGGATTTTGATGACTTTGAAGATTTTAAAAGACTATTAAGGATTTCAAT
>Ga0315914_1001221_pt1 | contig 37531 bp, 24 predicted proteins | sample MpolenodulesMG_FD_203920 | JGI IMG/M metagenome (GOLD analysis project Ga0315914, IMG submission 203920) | Medicago polymorpha root nodule microbial communities from Los Angeles, California, United States - elongated nodules | ecosystem: Host-associated > Plants > Roots > Nodule | place: USA...
GGACGATGGAGGGTTAGGTGCGCGGAAGTTGAGGGAATTTAATTTATCATTATTAGGGAAGTGATGTTGGAGGATGCTGGATGATAAGGAGGGGTTGTGGTATCAAGTCTTAAAGGCTATATACAGAGAGGAGGGGGTAGGTTGAAGGATGGGGGAAGGAATAGTTCTTCGTGGTGGCAGATGATCTCATATGTCCACAAAGGTGTTGGGGTTGGGAATGGGAGTTGGTTTGAGGACAATCTTCGTAGGGTAGTAAGAGGAGGTAGTATCACCTTTTTTTTTGGACTGGTAATTGGGTAGGTGGAGTTCTGCTTCAGGTCCGTTTTCCTAGGTTGTTATCTTTGGCCGAAGATAGGTGGATCATGGTGGCGGATATGGCTAGTAGAGGTTGGGGGGAAGGAGGTGGTACATGGACGTGGAGGAGGAGGAGAGTGTTACAGAATGTGTGGCTTTGTTGCATAATATTGTTTTGCAAGATCATGTTCATGACAGGTGGAAATGGCTTCTTGACCATATTGTTGGCTACTCTGTTAAAGGAACTTACCATTTCCTCACAACGGTAGAAAATCCTTCTGATTGAGGCCTGTCTAACGATATGTAGCATAGGCAAGTACCGCTTAAGGTCTCTATGTTTGCTTGGAGACTTCTTCGTGACCGACTTCCCACAAAAGATAATTTGGTGCTGCGACAAGTCCTTCAGCCTGTTGACAATGTTTGCGTAGGGGGTTGCGGGTCTCTAGAGACTGTAAATCACTTGTTTTTTGGCTGCGACACATTTAGCAGCGTCTGGTTTTTGGTTTTCCAGTGGCTCGGAATCTCTTTTGTCGCTCCACTTGAGGCTCAAAACCATTTTCTTCAATTTGGCCATCTTGCAGGGTTATCGCGTTCATATCATTCTTTCCTTAGCATAATTTAGCTAGCTTGTGTTTGGGTTATCTGGAAGGAGCGGAACAACAATGTTTTTAATCGCAAATTCTTGGATTCACAAAATATTGCAGACAAGGTCAATAAGCAATTTTACCTTTGGCTAAAATCTAAAATGCAATCTTTTGTTTTCAGCGTTCACGGATGATGGCGACATCCTTTACCATGTATAGGTGTTTTGTTGTAATGTCCTTATTATTACTCTTTTCTTCCTTGCAGTGTTCCATTTATTGACACTATTGACTTGACTTTGTAACTATTTTAGGTGTTTCTCTATGCACGCATTGTGCGAGATGAAATACCTTTGTTATTGTTTTACCTCATTTTGGCTTGTTAAAAGAAAAATCAAATAAAAAGTACGATGGAGATGAACCAAATTCGATATTGAAGGTATTCTTCCATGGTCACAAGACCAAATCAATAATGTTTGGACACATACATAAAAAAATTCTTCTCAGAATATTCAATCATCTTTTTTATCAATTTCCTCCTGTGTGATCAAACATTTTTTCTTTGGTCATGTGACCATCTTAGAATTTCATCTTAGAATTTCTTTCTTTTTGAAGTAGTGACTCACCCTAATCAAAAGTTCCCACCTATGAAGTAGTTAATAATTGGTTCCCACCTATTTCCACTACCTGCCATGCGTCCTTTGATTCTTCTCTCTCCCCCACGGCCCACACTCATAATTTTCTTCCAATCTTATCTCTCTTCTCAGCCTTATATTTTTGGCTGTAGAAGCAAACATATGATCAAGTCTTTGGTGCTTTTATTGCTGATGATGCTAAGAGAGCTTGCTTCTCTTTTCCATCTTGCTATAATGCAATTTCCATGTCATTTTTGTCCACTATATCCAAAAAAAAGTCCTTTTTGTCAATTATCCAAAAAAAGAAAGACTTGTACAAATTCCAATTCAAACAAGAAAAGAAAACGTGTGCTAAAAATAAGTGATGAAATATATTACCATCCTTTTTCTAAAAAACAAATTGGTTAGGTTGTTAAATAAAATTATATGACTTTTTCTCTCTTTAGAAATAATCGAATATTTTTACTCTTATGGGGGTATTATTATCCAACACACACTCTTTAATGAGTCATGACATTTACGGATACCGCTTAACATGAAGCAACCGCACGAATCATGTTCCAAAGTTGAAACGTGAAAGCGTAGTATGGTTACGTGTGGGGAATCCCATGTTGAACCAATCAAAAATTCAGAATAGTCTATTAACCATTTAATTTAATGCAATTTGTTGTAAATAAAACTCGTTAAATAATCTCTTTGTGAATACGTACCCTTTACCTCCATAAATAAATTTTTTGTTGTCTCCGTGAGCTTAGCTCAATTGCCAAAGACATTGCATATGCGGGAGCCGGGGTTCGAACCCCGGCACGTCACTTCTCTACGTTTAATTGTGTGAGCTCTAGCCGCTAGTATACTAGAAAAAAAAAAGAAATTATTTGCTTATGGAAAAATAAATAAAACTGGTTAAATAACATTTTTTTTACTTTTACTCTATATTTTTAGTTTTAAATTGGTCTTGTAAATTTTTTTTTAATTTTCAAATTTATGCTATTTAAGTTTCAAATTGACCGAATTAAGAGGTTTAGAGCACAAACTCTCACTGCTAATACAACTTACTAACTTGTCATACAAAAGGTTTCAATTTTTTGTTTTAATTTTTTATTTTCTTCAAATGTAGTTGTTTGTGTTTAAATTGTGTTAGAAAAAAGATAAATTGGTACAACTTTTGGTAAAATATTAAAGGATCACATTGTAAAATACAAAGGACTATTTTGAAAAAAAAAATTAAGGAGTCAATTAAATTTTTTAAAAGTTAAGATATCAAATTCAAAAGATAAATAAAATAAATGATGTTTATTTAGTGGTTTCAATATGATATAGACCCATAAAATGAGAGGTCAATAAATAAGAAACTTTTGATTGAGCTTAATAGGTTAATGAGTTTTATTAAATGACGAATTGTTTAGAAGAACTCATAGATGTTAGATTTCTGTGTGAAACTCTTGGTTAGATGATATTTTCCTCTCGACCGAAGTTCGGGTTATCAGAACCCGTTTCCTAGAAACCGAAGGGTTAACACCAAAAAAAAAAAAAACTAGCTATAAAACATATATTTTTATATTGCTAGAGGGCGTTGGAGGAATGGAGAAGTTTATGATATAAGGTGTTAATGTGCTCGATATGGAGAAGAGGGGCGATTGAGACATTGGGAAGGACAAGTATTGGTGTGTTGAAATTTTTTGAATACATTGATCATTTATTAGTGAGATGTGGTGTCTATGGTAACCTTTGGCCTTTAATATCAAGTTGGTTAACCCATTTGGGGTTGGCCTAGTGGTTAGCTTGGGATCTTGGAGTGTGCTCATATCAAGGTTCCATGTTCAATTTCCTCTGGTGCCAATTTCGGTGGGCAAGTCCATATAGAGCTTTGCTCTGGCTTAGAACGGGCCACCCGCAAGTGGACAGTGAGATTGGTCCCCTCAGATTAGTCGGTCAATGGATCGGATACCGAGTTTTCAAAAAAAAAATCAAGCCGGTTAGGATTCTCATTGACATTTCATGGCACTTTATTGGATCATCTATCTCAATTTTACGGTTTAGGGGGTTTCTTCAAATACGTTAGATTGGTTTTTCATATTACTTGGCTATCAATTGTGTGAGTTATTTGGAAAGGGAGAAATAGATGCATTTTTCAGAACAAGGAGGACCACTTTCAATCTTTAAGTGAAAAAGTTAAGCTTCAATCTTTTCGGTGGTTGAAATGTTCGATTTTGACTACCATTATTGGAGGCTTAACCATATTCCTTGTCTGATACATGTAACTTAGCTAGTTTCTCTCTTTTTTTTCCAACTTTATTGTAAAATGTAATTGTGTGACTAACTTTAAGTCTATTCTTACACATCTTGTGTCGGAAGGACTTGTTTGGTTTGTTAATATATTTCAATTTGGCCATTTAAAAAGATAAAATCAAAGTGGTTACATCTAAAACCAATATCATCTGGGCAAACCCTGAGCTTAGGCTTAGGGCTGCATGCGCCTGCAGACTAGGTATATATGGGGCCAATATTTATTTGTACACATTTTGTTTTATAATAGTGTTATAACAAACAAATAAAAAACTCAACTCTTTCAATAACTAAAAACCAAAGCATGCTCGTTGTCTTCTCTTATCCAATTCGTAAGACTCTTCCTATAAAGGAACAATCCGTAAGACTCCCCTTATAGAGTAGCAACCCATAAGACTCCCCTATAAATCAATCTGTAAGACTCCCTTATAAAGGAACATACCCTAATACTCCCCCTATAAAGGAGAAATCTGAAAGACTTCTTCCCAAAAAAGAAGCCAATCAATAAAAACGTTGAAAAGTTATTATGGCTTCATAAACTCTTAGAAGAGATTCCTGAAAATTCCATCACACAAGGCGTCGCAACGAATATAAGTATTCAAATACTAAGCGAAAGAGGTATCGCCAAAATATCATGAAAAATGAATCCCTTCTAAGGGTCAGGAAGACATCACCTCGCCTAAAAGCAACAATAAAGGTAAAAACTCAAAAGAGACCAGATAATAAATGTCGCCAAGAGAAAAAACAACAACTATGAGACTGAGTTCCCAACATAACAAAAAACTACGAGACATCACCAAACGACGCAAAGCATACACATCAAGACATGGCCAGATAAAAGACAAAAAACAAATGAGACATCAATAAACATAAATAAAAACGTCATTGCGTTTACATAACCATTAATAAAAAAAGAGTAAAATTACAACACAACTTATCAAGTCTTATCAACTAGCTCACCATCCTACACAATATTGAATGATTCCAACCAGCTAAGATCAAGAGACGGATATAAAAGCTCAACTTGAGGCTTAGCCCTATCGAAACCTTTTTCAATGTTTTCAGCGGATTTTATCTTTGCCTCGTCCATGCTCGCTTGTAATCGTGCAATCCTCCGTGCGCTTTCCTTAACACCCTCCTTCAAGGCGTTATGCGTATTGGTAAGATCTAAAAGCTTAGACCCAACATCCCCGTTAGCATCCTCAACACCTATCTTTTCCTCCAAGGCAATCGTTAGTTGACCCTCCCTTTCAGCTCCTCACTCTCTTGCTTGAGCTGCTTGAGCTTTTCCTCTCTCAACACAACCGTTGGATAATTTTCTTCCATCACCTCCAGCAACACCGCCGAGTGAAGACAAGAGCGACTAACATCCTTAAATAACCCAAAATAGTCAACTTTCCTTGCATCTTCAAAATCTTCTGACAAGACAAAGTGTTCCTTGAAAAACGTAGCACGCTCAAAGTTTATGTCTCATAGAGACGCCTTTGTCTCAGGCTCCAAAAATATCCCCGCATTCTTCATGCAAGTCTCGCCCTTGTTGGCCTTTACTTTCTTATTCAAAAGTGACATCTCTTCTTAAGCAATCTTAGTATCTGCCTGCACTTTTGAAGTGCCTACATTCTTCATTTTCATTGTCTTGTGAATCACTCCCAAAGGATCACTCTGGACAAGATCATCTGCTTTCCCATCCTTTCTGTCACGAGACTTCTCCAAAAAATCTCCCCTTTCAACGGTCGACATAAGAGTCATAGACTCTGCAAAGAAATGAAGGAAATCAGTAAGCATAGAATTTAAGCAAGAAAAACAAAGGCATAAAGATAAATATTCACGAAAATAAGACTCAAGCTCTACTGTATCCCCCTTCCTTATTCAACAAATCTCAAATATTGAGAGGTAACATCCTCTTAAGAAAGATGACCACGTCATTCTCGTAATTCGCTGGCTTCTCAAAATCATATCCAATCACGAAAGCTAGGTTGCTTGTCCAACGCAAAGGAAACTTACGTTCAACATTGACAGTCACAGTAGCCTCTAGACAATCCTTAACTTCACAAACCCGAAAGTACTTCTCCTTCCCGTTTTTATAATGGGAGGTGTAGGTTGGGAACAAACTCCTATTGGGATTCACGCTAACAGATACCCAAGACCGTCGATCATCTCCTTTTGTCCCGTAAAAGAAGAATAACACGCCCATTGAAGTCTGGAACCTTAAACCTTCACATAGGATCTCAAATCCTCGCATGAACTCCCAATGGTTGGGCTGAAAGTTTTAAAGGAGCTACATTGAGCGCTTTCAACACGTCCACCTCGAAGTGGATAAAAGGAACCATTACCCCCAGGTCCTAAAAAATGGACGAATACATATGGAAGATATCATCCTTAACTCCCCGAGGGCGCTGTAAGTAAATCCTCTCACCTGGTATGCAAAGGTTCCAAGATGACATCCTCTTCCCCGCCGAGTAAATGAGATATCTATCTTACTCATAAATAAGGTGATATGTTTCACATCCGTGTAAAACGAATCCAAACGAACGACATCCTCCGCGGAAGTCTCCATGTCAGATTCATTGGAAGACATGGAATAACAGATTCCCCTCCAACACAAGCTTGGGGAACAATAAAGTACTATTAGAACCACTCGAATGCTATCAAAACCACTTGAAAGCTCGCCTAACAAAGAATGCACATAATACACTTGCTCAAACATAACCCAATCGATGGTTTCGTCAGGAGGTCTTGTGTTCTCTATATATGCATTCCACATTTTACATTTCTCTTCAAAGGAAATTGAACTAACTACCTTCCCTAATTCGTCACACTCCTAATCAAAACATTTTTACTGAAAATACAATAAAATAAACCAAAAGAAGGATAAAGGAAAAGAGGGATACCTGAAAGAAGAAAAAGAGAGCTTAAAGATGAGTAACGCATCGATAAGAAGAAATACGACTAAGATCTAAAGGAAGAAGAAAGACTGACATGAAGAAAAATATGTTTTAAAAAGGACAAACATCAAAAGGTGCCTTGGGAAACCATATGTTTATGTTTGTTGATTGAGACATGCGTCAAAAAGAGAAATTGGCCATAAAGGAAAATCAACACGACATCAACGAGCAGTCACCGATGGTGAGCCATCGAATAAAAACGTGTGATTCAGCGCCATCTCAATCAAACTCGCCCTACACCTTCGAAAAACCACTTCTCTCTTAACTAGGACTCGTGCTTGGGGGGCTGTGGACTGCCAATATCAATACAAATCACTTCGCCCTTAACTAGGACTCATGCTTGGGGACTGTGGACCCATATATTAATAAAAACCACTTCACCCTTAACCAGCATTAGTGCTTTGGGGGACATGGATCGCAAATATCAATACAAACTATCTCGCCTTTAACTAGGACTCGTGCTTGGGGTTCTGGACCTCCAATATTCAGATAAAGGTCTGCTAGCCCTTAGCAAGGGTGCCGCCTATGCCTGCATTAAGGTGCCCATCTTTCCCTATCCTCTGAAACCGCCAAATCCGAACCTTAAGGCTTAATATTCGGTCAGAATATTCAGGTATAATGATATACGCGTTTTCCCTATCTTAAGTGATCTATGGAGTAAGTCGCGGAATAAGAGGCCCCAAAAAGGCTATAAATGACACCCTTGAGATCATTCCAAGACATAGACTAATCAAATACTAAATCCTAGTTTCAATATTATACTCAGTGCAAGTACAATTCTCAATTCCTTTTCAATTCATTTGTATTTTGTTTTAATTTTTCCTAAATTATAAGTTTATGAGTGATTTCCTTCAAAAAAAAAAAAAAGTTTATGAGTGATTGAATCTAATGACTTTCTAAGAAAGAAAATATAAGTTTAATTTTTTATATATTTTGTAAAACTAATATTATGTTAAATGATTTTTTGTTTTGTTTTTTATTGAAATATTTTCAAATTAGAAAATAGTTATGTAAGTTGGTCCTTTTTTTTTCTTCATGATTTCATTAAAAAAACTCATAAAATATCAAAAATGGGACCAACTATCATTTTGGTTTCAAACCTAACCCATCCCCAAGAATTTAATTAGACTTAAATTTTTTTTTTTTTTTTAAGAATAGACTTAAAAGTATTATAAAGTAACATAATTAACATTTGTTTTTGTTACAAGAGAGGGGATTGACATTTTTTTTACATGTAACTTATCATATCCTATTGTCTGTTCAAAAATCAAATATTAAACTGAAAGTCAAATCCTTTCCTAGGTCCTTTAAATTTCATGTTTGTTTCAGATAAATCCTTTAAGTTTCTAAGCTATCAGATAGGTCCTTTAAGTTTCGAGTTTGTTTCGGATAGGTCCTTTAAGTTTATAAGGTTTCAGATAGGTCCTTTAAGTTTAGAGTTTGTTTCAGATATGTCCTTTCTATCAACCTCTGTTAAGCCAAGTAAAACTTAAAAAACTCAGGGAGGTATTTGGCCTAAACCGAAAGAAAGAAGTTATATAACAACACCGATCAATCAAAGTAAAACTAAAAAACAAGATAAATGATCAAAAATCACATTTTTTTAGTCTTATATTTTTAATGCTGTCAACAAAAAAACTTTTTTTTGAGCAAGTAAAAAAAAAACTTATTTATAATTTTTTTTTTGAAAATAACATTATTATAATTTATATGGTAAATTATATATCCAGCCACAAAATGGCTTTTGAAGTGTATAAATAGCCCTTTAGTTCAAAGCAACAAAAAAAGCAGATACAAACAAAACAAAGGCTGCCTACAACAAAAGAAAGCAAAGAAAAGAGTTGGGTTGGGTTGTATTTGTTTTCTTCAACCATTTGATTCATTCCTATTCCTAATCCTATTAATAATCATTTTTTTTTTCTTTCTCAATTTAATATTTTCACCTGTTATTTTTATCCTTATTTATAGCCGATTCGTTTTCCATTACCATTTCCACCTGTTTCTTAGTTTCACAGTTGTTGTTACCCTCTTAACTCACAATTACTACACAATTAATGCAAATAAATTACCATAAATCAAGCATTGCATAGAAAAAAAACCCAGATGCCAGAAGAAATAAAATCACAAAAAGAATAGAATTTTGTGATTATTTTCATTGATTTTGTGTTATAGAGAAGAGGGTCGCTGGGAATGGTGATCATAAACCAAGCAAGAAGGATTGAAGGAAAAGTAGTGCAATTAGGGAAATACGAATTGGGAAAAACACTTGGTGAAGGAAATTTTGGAAAAGTGAAATTGGCTAGAGATACTGATTGTGGACAATTTTTTGCTGTTAAGATTCTTGAAAAGAATAAGATTGTTGATCTTAATAACACTGATCAGGTTTGTGTTTCATTCTTTAATCTCTTTATTCTTGAAAACAATTTTTTTTGCTGTGTTTGATTTGTGAAACTTTATGTTCTTGTATCTATTATGGCTTGTTAGAATTAAACGTGTTAATCTTAAATTATGTTTTATTTTATTTCATATAAAGATTGAAAAACTAGGTTTGTATTGATTTGTGATGGTTGAAAATTTCAGATAAAGAGGGAGATATCAACCTTGAAGCTTCTGAAACATCCTAATGTTGTTAGATTATACGAGGTAACATAACATCCTATGATTCATCTTACTATGTCCCTGCAATTATCTGGAATCAACAAGAAATCTGAAACAAACGAATGGTTGCTAATTTTACTTTGATTTTAGGTCGGATATCGAGTTTAAAAAAAAAAATTAATTCTCGTTTTATGAATGATGAACAGATTTCCAGTATAAAATAACAGGTGGCACGAAAAGACACTGTTTTGTGTTTCTCCCACGTTGTTTGTTTTCTTTTTCAATGACACTGTTTTGATACACAGGTGTATCCTAAATTATTGTATATTTTTATTTTAATTTTTTTTACCAAAATTTAAAAGTGTTTATATAGACATTAACTTTGTGTATAGATATAGATGTGTTGATTATTCATATTTTAATTTTTAAAACAAGTATGGGTAATGAAATATATGAATGTTTTTGTAAAAACTGTATTTATTTTAAGAATCCATCATCTATGAAGTATGGATATGGACACACAGACATTGGATACAACACTGATATTGATACGTCGACACCACTAATAATTTAAGAAAAATCACATAATTCAATATAATTTTATGCGTCGGTGTTTGTCAGTGTCGAACATGTATCTGACACCGAAACACGTCTTATCTGAACATCATAGTTCCTCCCTCTTAGAAATTGTAAAATATTATTTTTAGCAGTCTTCTACACTTTACAGGCTGGTGTATTTTATGTCTAATTTTCTTTTAAGAAGTACTTTATGTCGATTATTATGGCTGAAATTCGAAGATTTTAAGGATCAATGTAAAATTTATGTCTTATCAGGGATTATTGTCTCCCTTTAGGATTAATTTATTCTTTCTGCAAAAAAGTATTATTGTACTGGTTTTACTAAAATTGTTAAAATTTCAACCACAGAAGCAATTTATTTATATGTTGCTCTTTAAAAAACTATGCATACAAGTGCATGTGATTTTCAGATTCCAGAAATAGGAAAGGTGTGACAGAAGCATCTATATATGCCCTTCTTTGACAATGCCACACTCATTAATACAGGGATTTGCATTTAATGCAATTTACTCCTCCATAATTTTGGTGTCCGTTCGGTCAAGATCGGTCGTTCATGATCGTTCAAGATCAGACGGTCCAAATTTAGATTGATATATTTAATGCAATTACTTCTTCATAAATTTGGTGTTCGTTCGGTCAAGATCAGACGGTCCAAATATAGATCGATATTTCAATTTCTTTTAAAATCCAAATATTTATTAAAATACGAACTGTTCGATCTGATCCAACGACCACCAACGTAACCTAACCTACTTGAAAGTCCAACTCCCATTAATAGTGAACACTCCAAGCATCTAGGTCCACAGTTGAAACAATTATTGCTTCCCCTAATACATACACTCATCATGGATGCACGTTGTGTGTGACCCATTTGCCCCTAAGTTTATATCATGTGTTTTGTCTTTGTCTTCAACCGAATATGAAAATATGGATGAGATGTTACAACCAAGATAGTAACTTCTAACACCGCAATTAACTCATTCCTTGCATTTTGTTATAACCACAAAGACTTTTCTTTTTTAATTGATTGAGGTTACTTGTGGACCCATAATAATGTGCCGTTTTGAGATGGGATATGAATAATAAAAATTTTGTGGTGATGCTAAATTTTGGATCAAAGTTATCTACCAAAACACGTTAGGAATCCATAATTTTTGACCCTTCGAGTACACCTTTAGACTTTATGCTTATAGAGTTTTTAATTTTATTGGTTAGGTTCTATTCAAGTTAACATGAATAATTGAAAGAATAATTGAAAGCCTACACAGTTGGCACATCTAATCATACGTTTATAGACTAGTTGTGGATAATATATTTTTTCCTTGTGGAAAATTTGTTTTTACTTGTGGATAATATTTTTTACCAATATACCCTTTTCCTTGTGGATAAATTTTTACTAATAAATCTTTTTTTTTATATATATAAAATTAGACTTATAAATCACGTTTTCTTTTTTTTGAGGGAAGACTTATAAATCATGTTAGTTGATGATTGGATCTAACATTTTTTTTTTTGAAGGAAGGATCTAACATTATATATGGTGTGTCTTGTCCGATCTAAATGATTAAGCATGAAAATTTTAATAATTTAAATAGATATACGTATGTTTTCTTGTGTGAGATTGGCGTGAGATGTCATTTTCCTTTCAATTATAGTATATCATGGAAATCTAATAATTTATTCTGAAATTGAAAAAAAAAAATGTAGTCCCATTCAAAGCTTTCAATATTTATTTGTTTGGTCTGTGGTGTGGGCTCCACATACATATGGCATGTAGATTACTTTCTTTGATTTTCTTTTTTAAATGGTTCAAATACATTTAAGAAAAATTAATAGTTTATATTAAAATAGTTTTCATATTTGCCCACGTAATTGATGTTATTTGAATACCTTAAGATTAGTATTGGGTAAAGCGTGAAGGAACAAATTTCTGATATTATTGGTCTATGTTGGTGGAATTTATTTATTAGCTTAATCTCTTAAACTATAGTTTAGTTGTGATATAAAGTTTTCAGCTGTCAGCAAATCACAGCCATTCAAACGTGATATGATTTGAAAAGTAGTTATGATTAAAGTTAAACTTTTTAATGATTTAATAGTCATGATTGATTGACTGTGTAAAATAATTATGATATATTATTATGCACTATTTATATAAAAATGTTTTATACATATATCTAATCATATTTCACTGTATAAATAATTGCGATGATATTTACGATATGTATTAATTAAACTCTTACCTAATTCTTGTATATAAAAACAACAGTATATTTTAATCTTGTGCTAATCATGAAGTTTCCACCCATAATTTGTCAACATTAATAATTAATTATAAAAGATTTAGTGGTTCACCATCAACTATTGTATCACAAAGATACAATTTAAATTAATGAAGGCCCCAGTTTGTATCTGATATGTCACCACTCACAAATATTTATCTAATATATTTCCCTCAAAAAAAATTTGTTTTATCTAATACACAAATAAAATATCATTCTTCATATATATATAAGATGGTCCCATTATATACTCTAATATGCAAATGGCCACGTGTTACTCTTATCCTATGTATACGTGGCATATGTAGCTTAGGATAGAAATATCAAATATATACATAGCCCCCTTTGTAACATTTTTAAATGGTTAATGCAATAACGTAACCAATGCAACTGCAACTTGCCTTTGAAGCCTTTTGTGTTCTAATTATTATATTATTTATAATTATGATAATTATGCAGGTCTTGGCTAGCAAAACCAAAATTTATATGGTACTTGAGTACGTGAATGGAGGAGAGTTATTTGACAAAATTGTAAGCAAACTTTGCCATTTAATTTTTATTAGCAGAGTCAGATGGAAGCATGTATAATGTCTGTCACATGTATCAGTGTCAAATACGTCTAGCACCAACACTTCTGATCAAAGACATGTTTTGTGTTGGATATGAGTCTGTGTCCAATACCGACACATGTGATTACATTCAATTCTTTCATTTTCTCAAATTACTATCGTCGTCAGTGTCAATGACATGCCTTGGGTCTGTGTTGGTGCTTCATGACACCGACACATCTAGTTACATTCAATTATTCCATTTTTTAAGACTTGTCAGTGTTGTGTCCTTGTTTGTGTCAATCCTTCGTATGCATGATCTCATTGGATATGACTTGTCTTGACAGTCATCCAAAGGTAAACTTACCGAAGCTCATGGTAGGAAGATGTTCCAACAATTGATTGATGGTGTGAGTTACTGCCACAATAAGGGTGTCTTCCACAGGGATCTTAAGGTTCTTTCACAATCTTTTCAACAACTATTACAGCATTTGTGGTGCTTGAATTGAAACTGTATTTAGGGTTACAATGTTTGCAGTTTTATCACAAATATTGTGTTGTATCGCAGTTAGAGAATGTACTTGTGGATGCCAAAGGGAACATAAAGATAACTGATTTTAACCTCAGTGCTTTGCCTCAACATTGTAGGGTAAGAAAAAGATATTCTTAGAACCATAATGACTATTTGGATCGATTTATTTGAGTTTATCTACTGGCTTATGAAAACAGCTTATGACATGTTCTTAAGTTGTTTTTAGCTTATTTCCATAAGCTCTATAGTATGAAAACAACCTACAAACAACTGATTAACATGATTATCCATAGGACCGTAATGGCAAATTACATCATTTTGGTAACTGATAAAGTGTGTGAAAATTTCAGGCAGATGGGTTGCTACATACAACTTGTGGAAGTCCAAATTATGTTGCTCCTGAGATTCTTGCCAATAGAGGCTATGATGGCGCGAAATCGGATATTTGGTCATGCGGTGTTATCTTATATGTAATTCTAACAGGATACCTTCCTTTTGATGACAGAAATCTTGCAGTTCTCTATCAAAAGGTGAATATTCTGATGTTATTTCTTTGTTTTTTTCTTTCTATGTTGTGTAGTTTTGTTTACTAAATACCAATTGATGTGTTTTTCCCTCGAGGGATCGTAGATTTTCAAAGCAGATGTTCAGATACCAAGATGGCTGTCACCTGGTGCTCAAAACATTATAAAGAAAATTCTTGATCCCAATCCTAAAACCCGAGTAACGATGGATATGATCAAAGAAGATGAATGGTTTAAGGAGGGTTATAATCCTGCAAATCTAGAGGATGAGGAAGAGGAAGAGGATGTATACACTGACGATGATGCTTTTTCCATCCAAGAAGTGGTATACTTTTGAACTTTAAGTTAGTTGTCATTAGTGCTAATTTATTAATAAATGTTGTCAAATTCCGCTATATCACTGTTGCATAGTGGAATTTGAACAAACCGTTATTTGCTGTTGACAATTGCTGTCATCTATAATTTTGTCCCGGTTTTTATTTTTATTTACCTTTCTTTATATCTTTCTATTATTGTAACACAACATTTATATTCGTTACAGTCCCTTGAAGGAGACCAGAGTCCAAAATCACCAGCACTTATCAATGCATTTCAGTTGATAGGGATGTCTTCATGCTTAGACCTCTCTGGATTTTTTGAGCAAGAGGTGAGTATCAGAGTATGAAAGTTTATACTGTCGCTTGGCAAGACATGTTTTATTGTATTTTGAGCATAATCTTGTGTGTTAACTTCCAGAATTTCTTTACTACTTTTAGTGTAAAAATAAATTTAACAAACAATATACTTGAATTCTAGGATGTCTCGGAGAGGAAGATAAGATTTACGTCAAACCATTCACTAAAAGATTTGACTGAGAAGATTGAGGACATTGTAATAGAAATGGGATTTAGAGCTCAGAAGAAAAATGGAAAAGTAAGTGACCAAGTATTGTTGATTATATTTGTTAATCATAATTGAAAAGCTGGTTTTGCTAAACATTGCCACTACAACTTGAAATTTCAGTTGAAAGTGATACAAGAGGATAAAGCTCAAAAAAGTCTAGGAAGCCTCTCAGTGGCAGCAGAGGTAAATAAAAACTTGTCGAGAATGAGAGCTGAAATCTCAATATTTTCGACTTTCGTGTATAGATTATTGCTGACATTACAAAACTATTTTCAATTCAATTGTAACAGGTTTTTGAAGTTGGTCCATCTTTGTATGTTGTAGAACTAAGGAAGTCTTACGGAGATGCTTCTGTATATAGACAAGTATGTATATTACTGCTATCTCTTTCTATGCACTCTTTCTGAGAAAATCTGAGGCTAACATGTAGTTTTTTTTCTATGATATTTGATGTAGTTATGCAAAAGGTTATCGAACGACTTGGGTATAGCCGAGGCGGCAGAGCTAGTAAGCTCAGAAAGCCTAGACATATGAAGAAAATAAGTTAGAAGCCAGATAATGTAAATTTTCCCTTTTTGTTTTCTGGTGGGTCAGCTATATTAGACGTCCTGTTATGGTCCTACAGCTCTAGGAATTAGTCTTTAGTCTTTATAGTTATGCGCGAAGGATATCGGATTTACACCAAAAAGATGTGACTGATATCAATTGTATACATACCATTTGAAATTGAATTAGTGAATCCATGATATATGCATATATGATGAATTTCGTAATTATAAATACATTCTAAGTTTAGTATTTCATGCAAATAGTATACTTTGTAACAACTACTATAGTAACCAACAACTATTTCATGTAGGCTGAGAAATGGCTTCCATTAGACCGTGTATAAAACGGATACCAAAAGTATTTATAATACATGGTTATGACCATTGTGCAACATCAAGTCCCACCTGTTTTCGTGCTCACATAAATGGATGCACATGCGGTCAACACGAAAAGGGTGCGGTTTGCTGTTTGTACGATGGCCATAAGCCATGAACTTTTAAATATTTAGGTGTGTTCAAGGTCGACGGGGGCTTCCATCAGAAATAATGTTTGGTTAAAGAAAAATATAAAGGGAAAATTATAAAAGAAACCATGATCGGAGTATAAGTTCTCTATGGCTAGGTAAGGGGCAGAGAATGCAGGAGGAAGAAGGGAGGGTTGAGAGATTTTATTGAAGCCATTGCCCTATAAGACATCTAAAACGAAAAGAGGTTTCATAAAATTAAGTTCCACAAAGAGATTTCAGTGTCCTTTCAAACCATCTCTAAATATATTACTTGATTTCTACCCTTTCTCCTAAATAAACTATAAATAAACAGACATAAATTATGTGTATGTTTGGTATTACAGTAGGTACGTCGAAATTGCGATGATTCACCGTGATTTTTCAAAAGCTACACCTTGTAGATTATGCAAAACCATAGTGGATCATCATGATTCTAGTATACACATTGTGATACCAAACATAGGCTTAAAAAATCCATGCCTAATTTCAAAAATCCAAACATAAGCTTAAATCCATAGCCTCTAGACGAATTTCAAACAACTTTGAAGACTACCCTTCTTCAAGATCTGTGTTACTATTCTCCGCAGCCGAAACCTCCATGGGTGCTTCTCGGTAGCTTGAGTTCTGCTTTATCTTTTGTGTGTCTGTTGTTGCTGTTTTTGTGTGTCATTTATGATGTACGGTGTTGCGTTTCGTGTACTGTGTTTTAGTTTAGTTGGATTTAAGCTTTTGCGTAAACGAAGCCTGGATTGTAGGTATCACACAAGGTTCGTTGGCCTTTATAAGGATGAATCCAGTTTCACTACCTTTGCCCTTTATCAACTTATTTGTGTCCAACGAGAAAAAGTGAAAAAATCTGAGACCATGTGTAGTCGAAATGTGCGTGATGAGGCAGAAGAAATGATCCGTAATTAGATAGGAAAAAAGACTCTGGATTCTCACATCTCCTTTGTCAGCATTAGAAGATGGAAGTTGTTGATGAATGAATTATTAGGTTATGGAATTTGGTTTAAGTTCTTATGTTTGTCTTCTAAGCTTTTGTCTGCAAATCCTGTTTTAATAGGTGTTTTCCATTGTATCAGCTCTTTAAATTTGTTGGGGAATACCCCTTCAATGCTAACACTAGCTCCTTGTAATTCTCTCTTGTTTATGAAATGTTAAAGCTATTGTTTACCGTCAAAAAAAAAAACATCAAATATCATGATGAATAAGATTTGAGAGAAACTTATTATAAAAATTTGGAGGTTTAGGTGACCAAATCATGTGATCATTTTGATAAAAAAAAAAAAAAAAAGAAGCCAATTTTCCTCCCATACATAAATTAGATGACCATTCTTACACAAGCTTGCAAAATACTCTTACAAAGACTTCAATTCAACAAAACAAGTAAAAACACCATGAAAGTACTGTTAAAATTCAAGTTCTACACCCGATATGTTATGACTTTGGACATAGCAGACTTGATTATTTCAATTTCTTACGATCATTATAATTTCAGTGAAGTCCAAAATGTTTGTGTGCCAAATAATTTTACATAAGCACGTATGATTGAATTGCGTGTGTGATATATACAGAAAAAGAAAATGATAAATACACTGAATTCAAATCTATGATTCGAACTTCATTTTTAAAAAAAGAAAATGATAGGACCTTTTTATTATTTGACCCTCTATTGATTCTTAATTTCTTATTATGATTTAGATTATTTAGATTTCAAATTATCAGAAAGACATGCAATATGTAAATATGTACCAATGCATAAGGTTTTTTTTTTTGTCTTAATCTTTCAATATTAAAAAAAAAAAGGATTTGATGATACGCTTAAAAATAAATTAAACAAAGAAGCGGTAGAGAAATAAATAATTGAAATCGGACTGGGTGAGCGTTTTTTCCCCTCAAAAGTTAAGACCCCATGAGTCAACTCACCAACTTTGTATATTTTTTATTCATATTAGTTTAATAGTTCAACTCACCAAATTTCTCAACAGGGTAAAACTGTGTTTTGTCATTAGAGTGAGATTGACCCGTGTTTCATCGAGCCTAGTTTAGCTGATAGAGAAATATATAATATGAGAAATAATATTTGTACAATTTTTTTGATATTTCTCTCTATATTCATATCATATTCTTATTCTCTCTCTTCTTTTTTCTTTTTCTATTGTTTTGGACCAATGAAAAGAGAGAATGAAAGTTGTCATCAAAGTTGTCACAAATGGTTGTATATATATCACTACTCATATAATATATGCAAGATTTTGAGTTAAAACTCCGACCACCAAAAAAAATAAAATTGACCCTATTGTGACACAGGTGTTATTGTTAGATACTTCACCTCTTTAATCATTTGATTCCAAGTTTGATTTTTGATTGATGCGTATGAAGAAACATTTGTTGAAAGATATCGGTCTTTTAAATAGATTTCAATTCTCGAAAAGATTAATCTCACAGTTGCGTGCGCAATATACGTTTGGTTAACAAAAAAAGTCGGGTAAAATATAATAAAAAAATTATTTTATGGCACGTCATAAATAAATTTATATTAGTCAATACTATTTTTTTTATAAATCAAGTATTAAGTTTAAACTTCGACTAGAAACTAACCATGACGTGAATTCAATTCGATTTATGGATGAAGAAATTTTTATCCGACTTTAACATCTTTCAATCGAATTTTAGATTATTAAATCATTTTTATATCAAAATCAAAGGGTTAAATAATTATAACTACATTTTATTTATTTTTTTGAACAAATCAAAATGAGATATATATTACCGAATGTGTTTTTACTCACACAAGACGCGCAAATCAGTATGATCACACCCAGCTACACACGCCGCATCTGTTGGAAGAAGAATACCCAGATGCACCAGGTTGTCTTTAGTAGGAAACATATTACGTAGGAGGCGCCACTCCAACAGAGACATCTTTGAAGGGATATGCTTATGCTACACGTCATCAACCATAGTTATGTCTGAAGTTTCACTTGTGGTAGTAGTATAACGATAGGAGACTTTCACCGAATAACCATGAATTTCATATTATCCTGCAAAACAATGTTATGTAAAAGAACAAAACACTCCCTCACACTCTCCTCCTCCCATGCAAACAGACGACGTCTCCACACTTACGCCCTCACATTTTATTCATTTAATATTCGTTTGCTAATTTTATATATTTTGTCAATTTCAACTAAAATTATACATAAATGTAAGGATCTATTATCACATCAATGAATAATGTATGATAAATTGTGTTTTTAATTCTAAATAAAAAGACAATATATTATTGAATGTGTATTTAAAACATTTTTACAATGATCTTATGTATAAATTATATATTTTTTTAATTTCATTTGTAAACATAGACATTATAATTAAAATTTAATCCCTAACAAAAAATTAAAATTTAATGTTTATATACTTTATGTTATGTTTTGGGTAAAACGTTATTGATTGCATAAAAAATAATAATTTATTGATAAAGAAAATAAGAAAAGGAATTAACGCGCCGGGTCGAGTTAAGAAGGTCTCACCCAGTAATTCAACCCTAACTCACGATTCCTAACCGATTTTCGTCAACAACCGAACGATTCCGCCGCCGTCGATCTTCCACCGCCTGAAACTCTATCTCCGCCGCCGATTCCACTTCGATCCGGATCTTCTTCCGTACTTGAGGTTGTTTTCTCACTTTCTTTTATTTTTATGATCGACCTTCTTATTCTCGCAATTGGGAATAGTAGCCAAAGGAAATTTTCATTTTCTGGAAATTTAGGTATTTCTAGATGGAATTTTTGATCCAGTTAATTTTTCAGGTTATTTTTGATGAAATAAAGTAAAAGTAAAATTTTTATATGCTTATAATTTTTTTTTTACAGTTAGGGTTTGAAGTTTAGGGTAAGTGATTAGGATAAAACATTATTTAGAAAAAATTAAGTTCCGCAATTTAGTTTGTAAGACCTAGGTCAACTGACAATGTTGATATTGTTAGGCTCGACACCTTCATTCTGAATTACATGTTGCATTTTGGATATCAAAAAACTGATCCAAATCAAACCGCATAATATATTTGGATCCCATCGGATTTTTGTAGGATAGTTATCCAATTCAAACCGAATCGTGATTTTTATTTTGGATCGGATAACTTTTTGCTTCAAAACCGATCCGAACTGCACTGCGAACACCCCTATATCATTCAGGTTTGAACCTTGCCCTCGCAGTTGTGCGTGTGAGATTTGAACCTTGCCCTCACAGTTGTGCGTGTGAATTTCAAGTTGTGCTTACCACTTCATCTACAGACAGAAAAAATCCGCAATTTAATGATTTTGTAAATGAATAACTGATTATCATAAAATTTTCCTTTCCTTGCAAGATAGCATAGTAAGAGAAGTAGGGTGAGGAAAATTTTATAAATAAACTCACCCACACTCAAATATTAAGGGGAAGACGATATCGATGAGTGTTGATGAATTTGCCTTGACCTGTCTTTGAGGAAGTTGTGGTAAATAGTGATATGTTCTTTTATGCATCGTTGTTTCACGAAAAGTAAATAAGCAAACTTAATGTGGTATGTAAGCCATGAGGCTCTCCCACCTAATGGACTGGCCTTTTTGGTTGGGCGGGCTTAAGTCATAACATTGTTACTGTTAAAAACAAAGCTAGTAGAAATCTCAACATCTTTGTTGCTTACTAAGTAAATTAAAAGATTGGAATCGACATAGGTTATGAAGGAATGTAAATCTGAAGGTGAAGCAGATGCTGTGCTAATGGGTAATCAGTATTTAGTAATCATAATGAGTTGATTCTTTTGTTGGTTTAATAATCTATACATGTTTGAAATAAATTCTCCTTGTGATTTTGTTGAGGGATAGATAATTAGAGACATGAAAAGGAAATCAAGAATTTCTGCAAGTTGGGTTTCCTTGGCTGCCTTTTAAATTTATATGGGTGTTTTCTAAAGCTCACAGGTACAATACATGAGTTACTTTCGGATTGATGTATTGTGGAATTAAGGAAATATCTCTCGAGTCTCGATGCTAGTCCCAACTTGGCATCGATAGGACATTTCAAGCCAAAACTCTTGAAGATTATTGTGCAACTGTGTTTATGTAGGTTGCTGTTTCTTAATGCCCTTTTGAGTGTGGGACAATGTGTGTTTCTAAAATGTGGTTTGTGGTTATGTAGGCTTTACTGTAGAAGTTGATGGTGCTCTTTTTATACCATATTGGGCCCTTGATTTTTATCGGAAAACTGTCTTGAAATTTGTTACAAAGTATTTCATATTGTTGACCTTTTTAATGTCAACGAAGCAAAAGGTATTGATGTTTCTTTGGAGTCATCCTACTACTCACCTTAGCTATATGGGGTTTTCTTTCTCTTATGTACTTTTTCTCTCGGTGTTTTTGATGCCTATTGGCATGCTTCCTTTGCTTTAATTTTCACGCATCCTCTTTTACTTGACAACTAGAGATTTCAGAGTTTGATGTACTGGAACTGGGGAGGCTCTCGGATTACTTTATAATTTATATGCTATAGTAGTTAAATTTTTATGTGCCTTGTATTCATCCATCACTTATGCATATGCAGGTAGAATTGTGATAGCTCTTATTTGGATGTAATGGCTCCAATACGCTCCACGGGATATGTTGATCCTGGTTGGGATCATGGCATTGCTCAAGATGAGCGGAAAAAGAAGGTTAGATGCAATTACTGTGGGAAAATTGTTAGTGGTGGGATATACAGATTAAAGCAGCATTTAGCACGAGTTTCTGGTGAAGTAACATACTGTGAAAAGGCTCCAGAGGAAGTCTACCTAAAAATGAAGGAAAATTTGGAAGGGTGCCGTTCAAATAAGAAACAAAAGCAAGTTGATGCACAAGCATATATGAATTTTCAGTCTAATGATGATGAAGACGATGAAGAGCAAGTTGGGTGTAGAAGCAAAGGGAAGCAATTGATGGATGGCAGGAATGTATCTGTAAATTTAACTCCTCTGCGGTCCTTAGGATATGTTGACCCAGGGTGGGAACACGGTGTTGCTCAGGATGAGAGAAAGAAAAAAGTCAAATGCAGTTACTGTGAGAAAGTTGTTAGTGGCGGTATTAATAGATTTAAACAACATTTGGCTAGGATTCCTGGAGAGGTAGCGCCTTGTAAAAGTGCTCCAGAAGAAGTTTATCTTAAAATAAAAGAGAATATGAAATGGCATCGCACTGGAAAGAGACATAGGCAACCTGAGGCTAAGGATCTGATGCCTTTCTATCCAAAGTCTGATAATGAAGATGATGAGTATGAGCAGCAGGAAGATACTTTGCATCATATGAACAAGGAAGCTTTGATTGATATTGATAGGAGATACACTAAAGATACAGGAAAGACCTTTAAGGGAATGTCCTCTAATACTAGCCCAGAACCAGCGTTAAGAAGATCAAGATTAGATAGTTTTTACTTGAAACCTTCCACGAATCAGAATCTTCAAACTTGCAAACAACTAAAAGTTAAGACAGGACCCACTAAGAAATTACGCAAGGAACTTTTTTCTTCAATTTGCAAGTTCTTTTGCCATGCAGGAATTCCTTTACAAGCTGCAGATTCCGTATATTTTCATAAAATGCTGGAATTGGCTGGTCAATATGGACAAGGACTGGCATGCCCATCCAGCCAACTTATTTCGGGTCGCTTTTTGCAGGAGGAAATCAATTCCATTAAGAATTACCTTGCTGAATATAAGGCTTCCTGGGCCATCACTGGTTGTTCGATAATGGCTGATAGTTGGAGAGATGCACAGGGTAGGACAATTATTAACTTTCTTGTTTCATCTCCTCATGGTGTATACTTTGTTTCTTCAGTTGATGCCACTAATGTTATAGAAGATGCAACATATTTATTTAAGCTTTTGGACAAAGTAGTGGAAGAAATAGGTGAGGAAAATGTAGTGCAGGTAAAATGTTTTTTTCTATTCTTGTGGCATCCTCCTTCATCGTAAATATCAACTTGTATCTGTTATTAATCTGGTTCTCCTATTTCCCCCTTCTGACGTAGGTAATAACCGAAAATACTCCTAACTATAAAGCTGCTGGGAAAATGCTTGAAGAAAGGAGAAGGAATTTGTTCTGGACGCCTTGTGCTATCTATTGTATTAATCAGGTGCTTGAAGATTTTCTGAAGATTAGATGTGTAGAAGAGTGCATGGAAAAGGGGCAGAAAATTACGAAACTAATATACAATCAAATATGGTTGTTAAATCTTATGAAAAGTGAATTTACCCATGGAAATGAGCTTCTAAAGCCAGCTGGCACCCAGTGTGCTTCTAGCTTTGCTACATTGCAGAATTTGTTGGATCATCGAGTTAGTCTCAGAAGAATGTTTCTTTCAAACAAATGGATGTCATCCAGGTTCTCCAGTTCAAGCCAGGGGAAAGAGGTGCAAAAAATTGTTTTGAATGTTACATTTTGGAAGAAAATGCAGTATGTGAGGAATTCAGTATATCCCATATTGCAAGTGTTTCAAAAGATGTCTAGTGGTGAGAGCTTGTCAATGCCATATGTATATAACGACTTGTACAGGGCAAAACTTGCAATCAAAACTATTCATGGCGATGATGCACGGAAATATGAGCCATTCTGGAAGGTGATAGACAGGCACTGTAACTCTCTCTTTTGTCATCCTCTTTACTTGGCTGCTTACTTCTTGAATCCGTCATACCGATATCGTCAAGATTTTGTTTCGGTATGCCAGAATAATAATTTTCTAATGGTTGTGAATTTTCTAATTTTTTATTCAAGTTCTCTTCTGAAGTGAATGTTTGATATGACTGTAGCATTCTGATGTAGTACGTGGTCTGAATGAATGCATTGTTCGGCTAGAACTAGATAATATGAGACGAATATCTGCATCAATGCAAGTAAGATATCCTTAATAACTGCTATATGATATACGTTATTTAATATTTTCTAATTATTATATCTTATTCACAATGATGTTGTTTACAGATTCCTCATTATAATTCAGCTCAAGATGACTTTGGAACTGAATTGGCAATTAGCACAAGAACAGGTCTTGAACCAGGTAAATTACTGCATTAGATGCTTCATGCAACAAATAAATATGTGGAGGTGTGTTGCTAATTCTATGAGTTGATTGATTAATTTACCCTTTTTACCTCACTAGCTGCTTGGTGGCAACAACATGGAATAAGTTGCTTGGAGTTACAAAGAATAGCCGTTCGCATATTAAGTCAGACATGCTCGTCCTTTGCATGTGAGCATGATGGGAGCATGTATGATCAGATATATAGCAAAAGAAAAAATCGCCTATCACAGAAGAAACTCAATGACATTATGTACGTTCACTACAATTTGCGGCTTAGAGAATGCCAAGTAAGAAAAAGGTCAAGGGAGTCAAAGTCAACCTCTGCTGAGAATGTTCTACAAGAGCACTTACTTGGTGACTGGATAGTTGATACCACTGCACAAAGCTCTGATAGTGACAAGGTAATCAGTGCTTAGCATTAATTGCTGTTAATTGGATTCCTGATACATTTATAGTTGTCTTGGCGATTGTTAAGTTATATTTTTATGTTTCCATGCACTGTATGTTTTATAAATAAAGGTAATCGAAATCAGATCTGATATTAAATCAGGATAGTCACCGTTTCAAAGTTTAATGGTCTGATCAGGGCTGGACCGGTAGTAATTAAATAATTTTTTTTTATTGATTTTTAAAATCTTATATCAAACAAAAATATCGTAAAGAACTTGTAACTATTTAATTCTAATTCTAATGTAGTGAAAAAAAAGGAGGATTTGAAAAAAGAAACAACTAGTAAAGAACTTTCTTCTATAAAACTCCCGAGGGTCTTTGAGACCGGAAACAGATCCGGTTTCCGGCCCAACTTGTCAAACTGGCATGCCTGGTTTTGATTACCTTAGATTTTTATACAATGTAGTAATTGATCTGTAATAGTTCATGATTCAATCACTTGATTTCAAAGAATTCAAAAGTCTAACCCAATTTGGTCATATATTGATTTTTTTTCCGTATATGTTGAAACTGTTCGCGTCACTTGCACGTGAGTTTCAGTTACATGTTACATATTGCATTGTTACATCCAACCAACAATTGGGTATTGCTGTGTTTACGCTACTTATCCATATCCCCTAAAAAAAAAATACTTCACCATATGTTTGTCAGCAGCGAAGCACCAACAATGTGGATATCTGATTGAAATATCCCTTTTGTTTTTGTAGAATATCTCTTTTGGTGTTGAACTGGACGATGAATATGAAAATGATTCAATAGACTATGACGATGGATCTGAAAGGCATCTAAAGGGTTCGCATGAGCTGGTTACTATGGCTGATGGAGCAGTAGGATCTTCAGATGCAGATCATGCTAACATTGATGGTGCCAGTGACGATGAGTCGGATCTGAATTATTTTGATGATGATATGAGTGAGTAATCAAGTTACACAGTTTTCCTTGTGGAGGAATAAGGATTTGGTTGCTGGTTGTGGGCCTGTATTATTGGCTTCCTTGTGAAAAATGAAGATGGTCGTCATCGGCGTGTATAAAACCGTGTTCATTTCATCTATTGGGGCATGATTTGCATTCAATCTGGATTGAATATTGAATGTATTAAGATCGCCTGGTAGCTATTCTTACCAATGATATTTATTGTAAGATAAATTTTGACATTGAATTATGTACATAATACTAGATTTATGTGATCACAATTTACAAAGATTTATCTGTGTTTGTCATGGAAAAAAAAAGCTGGGATAAAAAGGACTGTAGTTGCAATGTTTGATAAAAAAATGATTACTTGGATTATGCTAATATCACAATTTTCTCAGTATATACTCGCTAATTGGTTAAATTTTAAACAAGTCCTGCAAAATTTTTGTAGATCCTACATGATTTTGTGCAACTCATTTGAATTTCAATCAATCAGATGATGTCCCGTTAGAAATTTAGTGTATGCCCAGCACTCTTCATCATAGTTACATTTGCAACATTTAGTTCACTTTGATACTGCTGGGGATCCAAATCTTTTTCGGGTAATACCGATACAATTTTCATTGATTTTAATTGCATATATGAAAAATTATTAGAATTGAAACTATAGTGATGAGGGACTTTGACACTTTACATGAGTGTAAGTCTATCGTTATTCTGACAAAAATTATTTATTTTTATTATTACTATTTTTATTTTTATTATTACTATTATTAATATGGTAGACAAACATACACAATACAAAGGGTTGTGATTTTTGGTAGGAACTTCCTAATTGGCACGATACCATGCAAAACACCAAAGGTCCAAATTTATGTACACTAGCTTAAACAAGTTTGTCACACTTGAATTTTTACGTCAACTTGTTTTGTTCAGGTAGAATTTTCTCGTAAACTTGTACCAGTTTACTTAATATTAAAAACAATATTAAAATCATCCAAAAAAACTATCAAGTGTTTGTTAAGTTTCTAAAGTTGTCATTTAAAAAAAAAAAGATAAGTTTCTAAAGTCGTTAAATCATCTAAAAAAACACAAGAATTAATTTCTTCAAAATCGAGTAAAAGTTGGATAAAATCAAGTTGATTTCTTCCGATTCTACTCGATTTTACCCGATTTTAACCAATGATACACTGGTTAACTTCGTGTGAAATCACTATGAGTTTCGATTTAACATAAATTTCACACCTAGAATGTAAAACCGGTCAGTTTTACTTGTTACATTGACAAACTTGATCTTACATGCTTCAATCACACTTCAACGCATGAACAAAATACTAAAAGCCTCTTTCTTTTTGAAGATAAATAAAGAAAAAAGATCATCCCTGGGTTGAAGCTTGAAATTTAGAATTCAATCCTTGTTACTAATAAATCGCCCCTCTCCTTGACAAATTTACCATTAACAATTTTTCGATCAAATACAAGAGAGAAAACAGTAAAAAAGATATACTCGTTTTATAATACTTGTCGTATTTGAGGAATATACACATACCAAGAAATAAAACAAATTTTGTTATTTTTGATGAAATTATGTGTGTATTTTATAGGGTTAATAGTGTTTTTCATCTTTGTAATATAAGTCATTTCCAGTTTTCGCCCCTATAAAATTTTCGATTTGATTTGCATCCTTGTAAAACTTTTTTTTGCTTTTTTTCCGAAAAACACCCCTCCTACATCCAACTCATCAAATGCGCATATGTGACGCTGACTTGGTTTTTTTTTAATTTTTAATTCTCCACATTAGATTTTTTTTTAAATATCTGAAAATTAATTTTCAAAAATAAAAAATCCAAAAAATCAGAAAAATATTCATATTTTAAAATCGAAAAAAAAATATTTTTTTTTCAAATATTAAAAAATCAGAAAAAACGATAAGGTTTTTTCAAAATTTTTGGTTTTTTTTTTGAAATTCAAATATTAAAAAAATCATAAAAAATATTCGGTTTTTTTTTTCGAAATTAATTTTTTTAAAGATTCTAGAGTTTAATTTTCAAAATAAAAAAATTTTAAAATGAGAAAAAACAAATTCGAAATTTAAAAAAATATTCTGAAAAAATCATAAAATGTTTATTTTTATTCCAAATTTTTATAAAATCTTTTTTGAAATTAAAATTTTAGAAAAAAAAATCATTTTTTTACGAAATTTTCGAAATTAAAAAGTTCCTTTTTTATTTTTTAAACAAAAAATATAAAATTTGGAAAATATTTTTCGTAATAAAAAAAATTCCTGAATTTAAAAAAAAACGTAAATAAAAAATTTCCTGAATTTTTTTATTTTCAAAAATTAATTTTCAAATTTTAAAATTATTTTTATTTCTAAATTAATATAAATGAATTGATATTATATTATTTTTTTTAAAAAGGCACAAATGTCACATGTACCCTTAAAAAAATAAAAATAATTATACGGTCTGCAAGCCATATAAGCATATATGCACAGTCAGCATGCCACACAGTGTACCACATCAGCAAATATGCATAGTCATATGGGGTGGGTTTTTTTCCGGAAAAAAAAAAGTTTTACAAAGATACAAATCAAACCGAAAATTTTACATGGGCGAAAACTGGAAATGTCCTATATTACAGGGGTGAAAGGCACTATTAACCCTATTTTATAATACCCTTAACCATTTATTATTCCATTCTATTATTTCTCTCTCTATAATAAATAAGTAAGGGGGTATTATTGACAACCAATAATTAATGTTGTATTAAAACTTGAAAATGACAAGTAATATGAAACACAATTGTTCTCCAAAAATGACAAATATTGTGAAACGGATGTCGTGCTTTATATTTTTTTTTTGAGGTCACAACTTTTTAATTATTTGATATTAGAGAAAATAGGAAAAAGCTAGTGAAACGGCGTTTGGACACAAAAGTGGGCTCGAGGGACCTGGAGGAAAAAGAGGACATGTTGAAGAAAACAAGAGTAGGTTCAAATGTCACATTCAAGTAAGGAGCACCGCATTTAATCAAGTAATTGATCTCAAGTGAATAGTGAGTTTATCATAGTGGAAACAATTCTTAACTAACTTTTACTTACCTTCTTTCGAACTTCAGATCAAACTTCAGATCACAAGGGTCTCTTTTCAGGTTCCACTAGGAACTAGAGAGTTAATACAAACAAAATGAGCAGTGCATTACATATTTTGCTTAATTATGACTATTCATGTGTAATTAAATGATCATGTCGAAAAAAAAATGTAATTAAATGATTAAAATTTAGAAGAAAAACAAATATCAAATTTAATTCCTCTTATTCTCTTACTGCAATAGTGATCATGATTACTGAGTATGAAAAACAAGTTACACTGAGTGGTTCATTGGATTGGGATTTTTCCAGGACCACTTAGAGATGGGTCCTCCATATACATCAATTTCCTTATTAATTCTAAGCAATAACAAAAGGACATATCCCCAAAGCTATATTAAAAACAACCATATATGTATGAATTATTTACAAGAAATTTCTTAATAACAAAAATGCCAACGCATATGTCCTTTTTTTTAATGTGATTTTCCTACCACGTTCTTTCTTTAATGTTGCATACTGTGCCTTTTGAGTGTGACTGAAAAGTAAGTAAACAACCTAATTTCAAGGTAATGGCTCTTGTGAATCTCCCAAACGAGATAGATGTAGATATGCATCAGTCCCTACAAAGAAACCAATGATCATATCAGAATACTTTATTGTTTAACATAAAAGAAAAGGCAAAAAATATATTATAATAACAAACAACTACTCTCCTTCAAAAAAAAAATAACAAACAACTACTCTAAAATTTTATATAATATGACCCTGTTTGGATAAAGTGCTTATAACATAAGTAGTTCTCGTGCACGCGCTTATGTATAAGCTATTACTATAGAAAGATAAAATAAAGTCAAATTGTTTTTATATAAGCTATAAGCTTATGGACATAAACTGAAGTGAAAACAACTTATGAACGTGTTATAAGTTGTTTCTAAAACCTCAGCAAAATAGAAACTCACAAAGTCTTAAGGAAAGAATGATATTTTATTTGACACTTTGATAAAAGTAGTAATTATTATTGTAGAAGTTCAAAAGGATCTTTAACTAAGAAAATGACAAATGAGATTATCATATCAATCAGATCTCATATCTCAAATCTCTCTCCTTTATGCTAAGGGGAGAATAGATACAAACAGTTGTCAAATAACGGTTATAGCGCTATAGCGTAGTAGAATTTGAAAAATCCTTATTGTAATGCAATACGCTATTTATATTTAGTATAATGGTGGCTATAGCAGCGCACTATAGAACGACTGTGTAGCGGAATTTGAACAAACCACACAATTGATAACATTGGATACAAAAGGAAATCTATTCTATTGTAATGAATTAAAAAGTCTACTCACCATAATTTTCCATCGAGATTATTTGAAGATCGCCACCAAAATACCGAGCATATAGACGACTAATAGGAAGACCATATCCATATCCAGCCATTGTCACATTATCGCCAACTCCAAGATCCGCATGCTCATCCAATGGATTTCTAGCAGTACTATACAGATATGTAAAAATCTTTCGCAGACCACTTCTTGGTATTCCACCTCCCTCATCCGAAATCTACAATGCCAATTAGACCAATTGCTTTAACAAAGAATCATGATAATAGCAAGTGAAAAGAACCGATGCATCATAAAGGTTAACAAAGGTTTACCTTTATGGTCACATCCTCTAATCCATCAGCAACTATTATTCTTATGGGAGGTGGATCTTTGTCGGAATTCATGTAACGCTCTTCGACAGCACGCAAAGAGTTCTTAACCAACTCAAATACCATAAGATGCAAGTGAGCTGGAACATACCTATTGCAAAAACATGTCTATTTTAAATAACAGAACAGAAAATAACTTCTTGAGTACAGTTTAAAATTGTTATGAGATAATAACCACTCCTAGCATAAAACATAAACAAATGAATTCATGGAAGTAAAAAGTATGTAACTCACGGAAAAGTAAAATCAGGATCACCGTAGATATGTACATCAGGGGCACTTCCATATTGACGAGAGCATATAGAGCGTGCATCGTCAACGGCATTCCTTGCTACCTCCACCGGAGACATTCTTGTATGTATATAACCTACGACATGAGGAGGAGGATTTGGACTGTGCAACTCAACATGCTGTCCTGAATCCAACAAAAATGAAAAACACACATAGTAAGGTAACGGTGTATGCTGCGACCGCACAGATTTAAAACGAAAAATGTAGTAGTAAATAAAAACAGTCAAGGAATTAACCTATGAGCATTCGGATTCCGATTCTCGACATGTAAAAACGATCAAGGAACTGATGAATCTCAACAAAATCCTGATTAATAATCTTCGGGTCCACATCTTTTTTCAATTGCTGAACACCTAAGGCCATTGTAGGTACCACATTGTTGTGTCTCACTTTTATGGCCTTGATCACTTCAGTGAACTCTTTTTCATCATTCATGTTCTTGATCTCAGAAAAGGATCTAATATCGCGGAATGAATCCAAGTACCAATCTCTAACCTAAAATCAAAAAAATGTAGCACAAACATTCAATAGGCATTTTAAAAAATCAATTTTACAACGAGTCATTCTGCCAATATTGCTAAAATGCCATATAGCACATGTTAAAACCTACACCAATCCAACATACACAGTTTTAAATGAAGGCCTACGGCTGTGAAATGAGGCACAGCATAACAGTTTTTAACGTTGACGAAACTGCAATGTTGCATTTGACTGCGATTCTCCACAATATCGAGAATCGTGACGTGGCCACAACTATTACATGACCTCTATTTAAAGTCGTGATCGTAAAGCTACCATTATCAGGAACTCAGGCTCATAAAACAGGATCTCAATCCCAATGAGTTATAGTATCTGTCATCACAAAGAATAACTTTTTTTGAAACGTCATCATCACAAAGAATCACTGAATTTAATAGCAGGAAATTTCCATTTTTCGCAACAAAAATCGGAGGACTGTTATTTTTTATTGGTTGGTTGTTACAGATAATATATTTTCAACTCTAAGAACATGTTAAGAAGTTCGTTTCTTCGAATTAAAAATTGCAATGCATTTTAGCATTGTTAACATTGAAGTTTTGATGTTGGTGAAGGTTTCTGTATTAAAAAATGTTCTATTAAACAATTCTAAAAAAAAATAAACATGGTACACATTGAAACAGAACAGAACATATTCACATGCCAATTGCAAATATGGTTTAACATGACATGTTCATTATCCACAAATATTATAAACTAGAAACCTAAAGCAATAATCTACATTATATATTCTTAATGCTAATCCCCAAAACCACTTTTTTATTAATATTAAAATTCAATCAACTTAATAATTGCAAGACACATCCAAAACCAAAACACTAAAATAAACAAAATAACACTACAAATAACTCAAACTTGCAAGCAACATAAAAAAACTAAAATTAACAAAGTAACACTACAAATAATTGAAACTTGCAATGAAGCACAAATACACATCGACACTGACACCGCTAATAATAAAAAAAAGCACATAATTCAACATAATTATATGTGTCAGTGTCATGTCGATGTCAGATACGACACGTATCGGACACCGAGACACTCCTAATCTGAGAAGTGTCGGCTTCATAGCTTACAATAAACCCTCAAAAACACTAATTAACAAAACTAAACTACACATAATTAAAACTTGCAAGAAACATCCAAAACTCATTTCCACATAAACAGATAAGATCAAAGAATAATAATTACACTTAAAATAAAAATCAACAAAAATAGAAAATTAACAACAACCCATTATTTCTTTCCATAAAAAAACCAAAAGGGTACCTTCAAAACAGCAGGTTTTTGTGACAAATCACAAGGAAGCCTTTCAAGTTCAACAGCTCTTCTAGCAATTCTAATGGCAAGTTCCTTATGAAGAAACTGCGCAGAAATCAACAAATTCTTTGAAGTTGGTTTAGAACCAAAATCCATCATGTATCTTAAACTCACACCAGTTTGTTTGAAACAACCCCATTTGTGTACTTCTTCTATCAAGCTTTTGGAGAATGTTTCAATGGCTTTCTTTGCAGCCATGGTTAAAAAAAAAGGTTTTTTTTCTTTCTTTCTAACTGAAGAGTTTGAAAATTTGGAACAAGAACATGTATTTGTAACAGAAAAACAGAATCTGAAACTAAAATAAAGAACAAGAAATAACAATCATGTTGAAGAAAGAGATGAAAAAATTGAGACTTTGGTTTTGCCGCAAAGTGGGAAATGTGAATTGAGCTTATGACAGTTACATGATGTGTTTATAAACCCGTTTTCTTGAAATAATTAGCACATGCTTTAGAATTTTTTTAATAATGATTTTGAAAAATAATTTTAATGTTTTTCAAATACTAAAAAGATTGATTATTTTTGTTTGTAAAAACTTTTGTTGTCTTTTTTTATGAGTAGACTGGATATCCTCAGAGTGTAATATAGAGACTCATCTCTCGAATAAGATACGATTATGCAATGTCAATGTTTAATTCAAACATATGACATTTAATTACGATGGAAGAGATCACTTACCATCTTATTTAAGTATTGTTGGATAAATAGACGAATTGAAACCAACAAAATTCTTCGTAAGCAATTATGGGGAGGCTAATATTTTAAGTAAAATATGATTTTTTTTAATATGGTAAATCTCATTCTAAAAAAACTATAGGCTTTGTTTGAAAAAACATAATCGATAGTTGATATCGGATGAATCTATAGTTGTTAACGACTTAGTTAACTGATACTTAATCAAGTCCAATGTGTAAGAATTTTTTTGGAGTTTTCTTTAGACTCTCTTTCAAAAAAATAAATTGTGGATAGTTGAAAATTATCTTATAATGGATTAACCTATAAAGAATAAAGTGATAAGTTAGTTGATAACGGATAAACATAATAAACTATAGGTACAAATGATAATTGAATTAATTTATTAAAAATACTTTAGCCACAAAAATGTTATGATCTCGTGAGAAAGAGTTCTGAATAACCAAGTCTATTTTATTCATATAAATTTATAAGTTACGAGTCATCATATCCGCTATAAGCTTCTAAATTTGATATGTCAAACACATATCTTAATTAGTGTTGTACATTTTAGTATGAATTTGAACTTTAGATCATTGATTATTGTTAAAGAGTCCCTCATCAGATAAAAGATGACGTGAACATGTGTTTATAAGTTGGGGAATCCTCACTTCACAAGTAAGTTTTATAGGATTGTGTTAGGCTCAACAACGATTTCTAAGATGATATCAGAGTCTCTCTTAAGATCTATTGGGTCATCTTCCGCTATCGGACCATCCACCATTTGTGTCTATGAACCAAATAGTGCTGGTCGTGAGGAGATGTGTTAAAGCTCATATTGCACAAAAGAGGCCCCCACCCTTGTTTATAAGTAGGGACAATCCTCACCTCACGAGCCGGTTTTGTAAGGACGAGTTATATGTAGTTTCAAGAATTATACCTAGAAAAAGCCATTATTATTTAATTTCTTCAATGAATTTTTTATTTAGTATTTCTTTGTGCTATATGACTGAAATAATTTTGTAAAAAAACGTATGACTGAAATAATTAGGAGGAGAATAGTTTTCTAAGAGGAATATGTCCTTATTCTTTTGTTATTCTTATGGTGTGGTTTTGTGTTCATCGTCATCAATGGTGGTCATTCAGTTTTGCCATGTGATTTCAAACAAATTTCACGTGTGTTTTCCTTTAGTTGTGTCGTGTGGTTCTTAATTCATGAGCCTTGCTTATAACTTTTATTATCACTATCAACTTTTTTTTAAAACCGTTGATATAGTCCATATATGGTAATATTAAGTTGAGACAATTTTTTTATGAGCTTATATAATCATACAGAGATTATTATTTTTTTTTAAAATAATATTCATACAAAGATGATACTATACACTTTTTTTTGTGTTCGAGGTTTGAACCTCGGACCGTGCATATATTATGCATTATTCTTACCAACTGAGTTAAGTTCACAGAAACCTACATATTTTCATTTGTCATAACACAATTTAGTTCTTTACTTTAAAAATATATTAAAATAGTCTTTGATTTTTTTAAACGCGTTGGTTATGAACAACATCATGACATTGACAATACAATTCATCCAAAAGCTATCCTTTGGTTATTCTATAGGTTAATAAAGTTAGAGAGGTTTTCATCCCCTCTTTTTTCCAAAAAAAAAATAGAGTTAAGAGAGGAAGACACATCACATGTGTCATAGTACACTTAGAGAATTAGACGTTACTCCAACAATGTCACCCCACGAAAAATTCATGACTAATTTTTATAAAGAACTTTTCATGACTAAATGGATTGTACAAGTTTTTTATATTGACAAAATTAAATTGATTAAACAAGTTAAGATTTCAAGTTACACCGCCTATATTTCAATTTTCTTACTAGTTACACTTGTATTTCAATTAGTGAATTTTTGTTTGTTTGAAGAAATTAGTGATTTTATTGATATACTCAGTTTTGTTATTTTTAAATTTAGTTCGCGTGAGCTTAACTCAGGTAGTAGGGACATTACATAATTTGTGCAGGGGTAGGAGTTTGAACCTTTGACACCCCACTTCTGTACATTTAAGATGTGTGAGCTCAAGCCACTAGGCTACTTGACAAAAATTCAATTTGTGGGATTGCAATGCACTGGGAAGATTATTCAGAGTAAAATTGTTGCTTACTCACTTGTCATTGATTTCATTGTATTAGAAATGTGTAATAGAAAAGTTGATGAAATTCACTGTTAATCATTTTTTGGTTGCGATTAGAATGTTTGTTTAGTTTCATTTCTAGATGAAAGAGAATTGATTCTGAAATATTTGGTTGTTGTTAAATATGATTGATCCTGTCTCCGAAATTGATTATACTTAAAACTAGAATTTGTAGCTTTTGATTCTAGAATTGATTTTCGTACACAAATATATAGTTCAATTCACTTTTACATAAATGTAAACAAACATAAACCAATTTTGTAAAAACCACTTTTAATCGAAACCAATTCTATCAAAATCAATTCTTCCAACTTGCACAACCAAACACATACGTTCCATACATCTCCTCACGTCTAACACTATTATGTTTGGTGCATGGATATTAATAATGGGTGAGCCAAAGTCGTCACCTAATGATGGACGAAGGCAAATGATTAAGCATTCAAAGCAGAAGCTATTACACGGTCGTAATGGGGCACTTGATTACACTCTTAATTAGTAGTTTTTCTTTTGAGCACTTGATTTTATTTTTGTGTGTACTAGATGTTCAATCTTACACTTCTGATGTAATGCACAAACTTAGTAGTACTTACCAATAGATAGAATTGAGTTCTCTTTGGTTTGACACGACTTATCACAAAATACTCTTTGTATATAGTTTTTTTTTTGTCTTTACTTTGTGCATTCGCTTTATTTTATTTGGTTAAGCTCATCCTTATGACGAGTAAGTAGTTTTTCTTAGTCTTGGATCATGGAATGTAGTCTTATGATAATATTTTCATAATCTCTATTTCTTTCTTTTGCTTAGAAAATGCATTCACCTAATTTAACTTTATTACTTTTTGAATTATGGTATGGTTGTTTGAACTTGGTTGTCCAAGTTATGTTGGTCTAAGCACAACAAGAACTAACAAGCATTTTGTCGATGTTATCAACGAAGGAACAAAAATTGTAGTCGATAATGAGAGGATTGAAAGATCCCAGACGTCATAATTCACTAAAATCATAGACAAACTTCCGATGTACGAAAGAGAATGGAGATTGCTAGAAATATAAGGTTAGACAAAATGTTTGAAGCATGAGAATAGCCCAAGACTTTTCGGCATATAAAAATGGGTATTCAGGGGTCCATTGGGTCGTGCCAACAAGGTTAGCCATGAGAATAGGTAATATTGGTTGTAAGATGTAACAACCTGATTTTCGCTAGATTTATTTTATTTGTTTATTATGTGTATTTATATGTGCTTGTATGTGACTAATTGCCTCTGTGTGTATTTTTTGTTGGGATTAGTGGATTTTGGCGATAAAAGGGTATTTTGGTCATTTTGGACTCATGGGTATTTTAGTCATTTTCTGAACAAGAGTCTGTGAGGATTATTTTTAGTGTTTTAGTGGCAATAATTATTTTTACTAAGTTACTAATGAGACAGAGTAATTAATTAATTAAGAGCCGGTAACTATTCGTTATTTTTATCTGATAAGTGAATAGAAACTTTGTGAATTAGTTAGTGTGAACTTTGAGCCCATTAAGACAATTGAGGGTTGAACCCATTTATGTAGAGCCTATATAAACTCTAGTCTTTAGAGAAATTATGTCATTTACACATTTCACAAACTTTTGAGGGAGGTAGAGAGAAAGAGCAAGAACAAGGGTTAGAGAGGAAGAAAAGGGTAGAGATTCAAGAGGTTGGAGCAAAAGTGAAGCCAAAGCTAGGATTTTGCTGATTTGAGGTAAGGGGGATAGTGTACATTCATAACTTAAGCTAAAATATCTTTTTCTACTTAATTTCATAAGTGCTTATTTTATGAATTGTGCTTTTTGTGGATTTAAATGATGAAATTCGTGATCTTACTTTGATGCTAAGTTTGGGTATGTAAAATTGTTGCTAAATATGTTATTGTTGTTGTTGAATTTACATACTTGAATTGTGGTTATATGAACCTTTGTTGATTTTTGCTCAAATTGGTGTTGTTATGGTTGTTGATTGTTGATGAAATTCATATTTAAATGAGGTTGTTGTTGAATTGAGATGTTGTTGTTGTTGATTTATACCATGAGTATTCCATTTGTGAAGTTGTGGTTTGAAATTATGAAGTTGTGTTAAGTTGTTCATGTGAAGGACCAAAATGAATTTTTGATATATGAAGTTATTGACTGAGATTTTGATGTTGTTGGGTGAGTTAGACCTGATAGAATTTCTGTTTTTACATTAAGGTTGTGTTGTTTGAGTCGTTTGGGAGAAAACGGGGTTTTCGTGTGAAAACTCGATGTTTAACGTTTTTGAAAATAAGTGATTATGTGAGGTTTTGGGATTTTGGGAATCTGTTTTTGGATGGTTGAAACTTGAATTTCTCTGTAGATTATGATAGAGTTAAGTGTCAGGAGCGCGTAGGCGAAAACGACATCGAAAACAGATTAACGGTTTGCATTTTACGCGCGAAATGGCGAAATGGTGAACAAATTTTCTGTCTGCATTGAAGGTGAGAAAAACCACAAGAAGGGGGGGGG
>Ga0315914_1001222_pt1 | contig 37517 bp, 23 predicted proteins | sample MpolenodulesMG_FD_203920 | JGI IMG/M metagenome (GOLD analysis project Ga0315914, IMG submission 203920) | Medicago polymorpha root nodule microbial communities from Los Angeles, California, United States - elongated nodules | ecosystem: Host-associated > Plants > Roots > Nodule | place: USA...
AACTCCGACCCCCCCCCCCCCCCCCCCCCCCATTCATCTTTAAAATGTGAATAGACTATTGACCGAAAACAACATGAGTCAATTAATCGATCAAATCCCAGAGAAATACGTCCTCAAGGACATGAGTCAATTAATCGATCAAATCCCAGAGAAATACGTCCTCAAGGACAAACCTAACTTAAAAAATTTGAGCACACTCACACAAATGTTTTTTTTTTTTAATAATGTTGAATGATGTGACAGTTTTTTTTTTCATTGTTGTGTGTGTCCGAATAATTTATTTGTAATCGCGTCTATATAAGACTAACTCTTAATCATTTGTTTGTTTTCCGATGGAATTTCATTCAACTAAGACTATTCAAATAAAAGTAGAAAAATGTTTGTTTTGTTAGACACCCAGGAGATGTGTTAATTTGCAGGTCAACCACAAAGTGCAACTCAGTGAGATAATTTCCTTTTTTAGTTGTTATATGATTTCTTTCCATTTATTATTAATATATTATGAGTCGTTAGATCAATCATTTACAACAGTTGAGATTTAGTGTAAGTCTTTTAGATTTACGCCTAGTGTCAACGGATCCTGACTCATATATATATATATATATATAGAAAGAAAGAGAGAGAGAGAGAGAGACTGATGTGATATATATGGTAAATTAATAATGTGATAGAAAGAGTGAAATAAAAAAAAGACGTTGAATGAGTGTGATAAAAAAACAAATTAGGTGTCTAAATATCATTGGTGACAAAATTATCCTAATTAACCCAAGTTCGTAAGTATAAGAATGTCATGACAATAGTGATTTTCGTTGAACTCCCTTTGCTCTTGTGAAAGCCAGAAACGATGAAAAATTCACTTAATATGAAGTGATTAGAGAGTAATAACAAAATACAACTCATTAATATCTATAGAATCGACACTTTTGATCAAAGAGTATAAGATGTCCAACATATATGATTATATTCAATTGATTCACTTTCTCAAATTATTACTAATGTTAACGTATTATTACTTCATAAGATATAATTATAACACACACAAAGGGGAGAGAAGGAATAATATTATATAAAAAAAAAAGTATTGAATGTGTCTGTTGAGATATGTCCTTAACAACACCTCTGTTGCAACAAAAGAAGACTAGGAATTAGATTAATATTTTAGAGCATGTGACATACATTATCTTAATAGAAATCAAATACTAGTTCACTTTCTTTAAAAAAATAGAGAGGATCTATGCTCATTTTTAGGCGAGTCTTACTTATACATTTCACCCGGCTTAAAAACTTAAATTCCTAATAAACACCTCATACCTCTAACTTAGTACCTTTGTAAAATTTATTAAATGAAGAGCACAAATGACTCAAGATTCTTACATATTATCAATTATTAAATAATTATTTGCCATATCATGAGTCAATCTATTTGCCAAATGACAATGATGATGTGTCAATCTATTTGCCATATCATGAGGTAACACATCATTTATACCACTCATATAGTAGAAGAAAGTGAGGGTGAGAATACCTTTGTTTTGGGGACAAAAGCGATATATATGAAAGATTATATTAATTGAAACCTTTCAACAATAATTGTTTGTGAAATGTTTCTTAGAAGCAAAATTTATACAATTGGATACTCTCCTATATCTTCTCTCTCTATTGATTACAATCCAATGGAAGGAAACCAACAAAGGGAATGAAAGGGAAAGAATCATGAACGAATTAATTAACATGAACAAAAATAGTAATGAACAAAACTCAACAAAATAGGAAACTAGAAAAAGTCTTGAGAAGAAGAAGTCAAGCTAAGAAGTTGGTCCAAATATTCAGAACCCAAATCTTCCAACACCAACACATTTTGTGAAACAATGTTATTCTCCATTTCCCTTTCTACCCTTTTGGTCTTTTTGCAATTACTTGCTTTAGACTTTCTTTTCAAAGTGTGTTTCCTCTTGAGTGCCAAAACAGGAGAAGTACCATCTTTTTCCCAAGACTTGTTAATTACCATATCTTTCAATGATTCTCTCACAACATGTTCAGGAAAATTCAACACTGCCATTGAACCTCTTGTTGATAAAGCTGCTTGATCATAAGCTAAAGCTGCTGCTTCAGCTGTATCAAATGTACCAATCCAAACTCTAACACCATTTCTAGTTGAGTCTCTTATTTCGGCCGCGAATTTTCCCCAAGGTCTTCTCCTAACTCCTCTATATGGCCTCTTAGGTGATGATGATTGTACCAATGGAGTTGAATTGGATGAAACTTCTTGTGATTCCGTGCTGACTTGAGAGTTTGAAGTGTTCGAGTTGGAATCAGAGGTTGATGATTCTTTGAATGTTAGTGTGTTTTGGTCAGTGAAATTCGTGGAAAAGGTGTTATTGTTAATGTTGTTGTCTTCATTGAAGAAAAAGAAATCGTCCAATGAAAAGGATTCTAAAAAAGAAGATGAATTTTCAAATGAAGTGTCAAGGTTTTGGTATTGGAATTGGAAGAATGAAGAATCAAAATCCATGTCTTGTGGGACTAAAAAAGTGGACATAATATTTTAAGTGTTATGTTTTTCTTTTCTTAACTACTTTATGATTTGGGGTGCTTGGCTCCTTTATATACTCATTGAAAAAAGGAAACAAAACAACCAAATAGATAAAGAAAAAATGATTAAATTAGTTATAATAAAGTGATGTTGAAAGATTCTAGTCAAGGGGGGATGTGTTTGGATATCTATTTTGTTTATTAGTATTGAATTACACTTATTAGAAAGGGTGAAAAAAATTGGGCACGTGAGTCAAAGAAACATTATAGAAACGTGGGCAACTCAGCTATTAGAAGGTTCGAAATCAAAGGGTTGGCCATTACTCCAATGCTACTTCCTCCATTCAATCTTGTGAAATGATAATTTGAAATTTAATTTTTGATGTCAAATGCAATGTTCTTTGATATTTTTTGTATTTTTAAGAGATATTGTATATATTTACCGATAAATCATTCCACAGTGCTCATTCTTAAGGATGATTGTTAGACGGTTTCTACAATTCTATATTTTATATGATTTGATTAAATCTATATTTAATTTTTTTTTATGAAAGAAAACGTCATTTTTAATTATAAATATGTTTTACACCGTTAACGCATAAAAGTTAATGTCATTTTAAAAAAAAAAATGATATTTTGTGTCTAAGAGCATAAATTAAAAAATTAAATATGGAAGTTTTTTTTTTTTCAAATTATGTATTCAATATCCTAAAAATCTATTTTAAAACTTGTGCCCTTAACATTATCGTTAAATTAAATAACCATTATATTATATTTGAGTTATTCATATTTTCCTACACCCATTTAACACATTATTTTATGGTTATATCTCTCTTTTGTATAACATCATTCTTTCTTATCTCTTTTTATATTAAGATGTATATTGATCTATCTGGTGAGGAACTGATGGAGACAACGGTGGTGGAAAGTGCTTCGGTACAGTGGTGATGAGTCTTCGCGGTGGGACGAAAGGTGCATGCAACATGTTAGCACTCCAACGCTCAAGTCAGTATGAGAAATGAGATGGAATGTGTGAAAAGTGTGGGAAGAGTGAATCATACATTGGGAGGGAAGCTAAGCAGCCCTTATATATATGTGTGTGAGAATAATCGTCCTCGTGAGATGCAGCGCATCATCGAAAGGCCATCGGAGGACACGTGTACGGTGTCTGATTCGCGGAGGCGTGCTTTAGTGAGGTTACATGCATCATTGTTGGTATGCTCCCTTAGGCGATGCACCCTGATCTGGTGGACGTTTTGATCCACGTGTCAACATTGGATTGATCTTCTGATCGGTCCAGAACAATATATGAATTAGCTTATATGTAATAATAGAATTGATCAATATCACGTGACATTCATATTTTAATTGTATATAAGTAGAGTCGAGACGTACACCCATCCCAAACTATTTCCTAAACTAAATCGCATAATCAAGACACTATTGTGTCTGCGGGTCACTATCAAAAAGTCGCTCACAAGTTTTGTCTTGCCCGTTCTCTCTTAACACTAGAGTGAGTGAGTGTTGGGTAGTGATTTGGCACTTTCAACCACTTGATAAACCCAATAACATTGTGTTATTTATTTAGTTTCTGTCAAAAAAACAAAATATTGTTATTTAGTTCATGAATAACTTGCAGAGTATTTGATTTTAAGCCATCGTTACAATAATTTTTAATCAAACTTTAAATTATCAGAATATTATTTTGATCTTAAGATTGGAGAGTTAAAACAAAATATACTTATAAACTATATGCCAACAAGATTTGCAGAGATAAATTTTCCCGTTACCCGTTACCTGTTACATCAGCCGCCGGTGTGCCCCACAGGGAATTATGAATGACATGATAACAGATTTTGCTTACAAAAGCAAAAACCACACTATAAAAAAATTATATAAATAAAATGAGGATTTGTTAAACCACATCCACTAGTTTTTATGTGAGAGTGTTTTAGCAAGCTACACCTTAAGGTATATTTAACCATTTTTTAGTTATTCACTTGCTAAAATACCCTTCTAAAAAATAAATAGATGTATTATAGCAAATGTTTATAGGAGTTGCTAACATACACTCACTTATTTTTTTAGAAGGTGTGTTATAGCAACATACACCTTAATAACTTTTTAGTTATAACTTACTAAAACACTTTAAAAAATAAGTGGATATGTTCTAGCAAATCCCAATAAAATATATATTTTTCAATTTTTATATCAAATTGTGATGTTAGTCTTTAATTATAGATAATTAATATGTTTTTTTTCTTCACTAGAATCATAGAATAATATGTTTTCTTTTCGAAGATCACTTTCTACTTTCTGTTAACCATAGTTGAATTTCATTTTTATTGACTTCAAGAAATTAAAAGTTGTCACTACATAACAATTTAGTGAGTTAATCAATACTTAATAACTATTTAAACTACTGAATCATTTAACCATTTTTTCACACAATGGAGTGAAATGGCTAAATATATATATATCAAATATTAATTTTAAAAAAATATAACTATCAAATTTCCTTATATTTTCTTACATATATACACAGCATTCTTCTCAAAACTATATTTAAATAATTGTTTTTAACGAAAAGCACACGACTGATGTGAATAATTTAAGGTACGACACTCAACTTGCAATAAAGCATCCCCCACTTGCATGATAGTATAATATTAAAATTATCTGCAACTTGTTATTAAAAGATTAAGATACATGCATCTCCATATTCACGACAAACTTATATCCAACCACAAACATATTGACATTTGCTTTTGTGTGATAAGTTGTAAAAATTGTTCATTTATTAGCTTAAGACAAAAATGATCAGGTTGGTCCATCCAGATTGTCTATATTCAATTTCAAAGTTCAAAGTCAAGGGGAATGAATAACTTATAGGAGCCTTTGTTGAAAGAGTATAGTAAATATCTTCCGTTAGTTTCAGAAAGAGAGATGAGGAGAAACAAAAATGACGTCCGTAATGAGCTTCTAGATTCTACCTTCCTAAGTTCCTATCATTATAAATCACATACTACATTATTCACACAATATAAATATCAACCTAATAAAGAGAACACTAATTATCCCTTAAAAAAATGAGCTTCTAGATTCTCCCTTCCAATCATTATCATTATATATCAGATACTGCATATTACCTTGAGTATAGTTCGATTGGCAGTGACAATACATTGTTATACACAGAGGTCAATGTCCAAACTTTAAACACCTCATTTATTCACTTAAAAGATGAATTCTAGTCGTTAAACTACTTGACAAAAGCTAATAAAGAGAACACTAATTTTTCCTTAAAAAAAAAGAAAGAAAAGAGACACTAATTTTAAAAAATTAATTGTAAAATATTTTTCATTGTTATAGGAAGTGAAAGATTTTGGTATCGAATATACTCCCTTTGTCCTAATTATAGATACATTTATTATATTTTTTTTGGCTTAATAGCAGTTTTGACCTCCTATGTTCAAGAAGTTGCGATTTTGACCCCCTTACAAAATAAAATACAAAACTGCCCCTCCCTTAAGTATTGCCCCTTTTGCAGTTTTGGCCTCAGGCCAATTTTGACAAAGTCAATGCACACATGGACGCCATGTGTGTAATTTTTTTTAATTAAAAAATATATTTTTTAATTTAATTTTTTTTTAATAATAAAAAATTACACACGTGGCGTCCACATCAGCTTTGTCTTGGTCAAAATTGACGTGGAGGGTCAAAACTGCAAAAGGGGCAATACTTAGGGGCAGTTTTGTATTTTATTTTGTTAGCGGGCAAAAATCACAACTTCTTGAAACACAGGAGGCCAAAACTGCTATTAAGCCTATTTTTTATTATAATCCTAATTATTATTATTATTATTATTATTATTATTATTATTATTATTATTATTATACATGTACATTTGCAACAATATATGTTCAAAAAATAATGTTACTTTCAAAATTTCAAATTTTAATGTAGTTTTAATTGATTTTTATCAATTATACCCACTAATTAACATTATTTAAATCTTTCATTTTAGAAAAAGTATTAGTTAGGGGTGTTCGTGAATTGGATTGGTTCGGTTTTGGGAGAAAAAATCATCCGATCCAATCTCTTCAGTTTTGTTATTTCTTCATCCTTTTTTTAAAAACAAAGAAAAATACATTAAATAAAAGAAAGGTACAAAAAGCTGGGGGACATGAACCTGACTCAGCAACCACAAAAACAACCCTAAAAGAGTATTACATCAAATGATAACAAAAGTGGTTAAACATACCAAACCGAAAACCAATTTAAAGAAACCATATGTGTAGGGAGGATACACACCAAAAGCACAAACCAGCGATCCCAACGCGAGGAACGAAACTGGATTGCAAAAGAAAGAGGTGTGCAGACGCCCCAAACATCTATGTAAATCCATAGACAAGTTTGAACTCATCTTTTAAGGGGGTCGTAGCATAAACTGACTGCCAACACGGTAACAGTTTCCGACCCCACAACTTGCATTAACAGAGACAACAAGTAAAGGTCGTTTCTAGCCAAAATCAGTCCAAATTCAACCACAAAGGATTGAATCGGATTCAACCAAAACATAACGCCAGTGCGGCAAATGCAATGAAAACTTTGAATCCTACAGATTTCAGCAAATCTAGAGCATAACCAGGAAACCAAAGACAAATGACATCACCACATAGAGAACTGGCACCTTATCTAAGCAAACCGACCCCACCGACGCGATATTGTATCCGGAGACAGTAGTAACCAGGACCCAAGAACGCGATCCCAACTGGATCCAACACCACCATATGACCGGTGGCAAAAAACGATGACAGCGACCTAGGCAGAGAATCAGAGCCGAAAGGAGATATGGTTTACACGACCCCAAACGGGTGGAGAGGTGGTGCGGAGAAAGGGTCTCGTCGCACCACCATTCAAAGGGCTACATCGGAAGAATCTAGGCTTGGATTTTGGGGAAGAAGGTGCGGTGGCTTGGATGTTGATGAGAGAGGTCAGAGAGAAAACTTTTGAGAGAGGAAAGGTCTCCAAATAACAAACAATTACTATCTGTTATTTTCCTTCAAAAAAAAAATGAATATCTGTTATTTGTTCATCCAATTGATTTCGTTTTAAAATCAAATCTAATCCAATCCAATCCAAAAAAATTCGGTTTAGATTGGATGGGTTTTCGGTTTTCATTGTTGTATATTTATTTTCATTTTGTTAAGAAAATTATTATTTTATGACATTTCATAAAATGGTAAGGTAAGGTTATGAAAATGATGAATAAGTATAAAATAAAAGCAACATAAAACAAATAAAATAGTAGATTAACAAAAATAGTTATAGAATCGTAAATTATAATATTTCTTAAAAGAAGGAAAAAAAATCAATACTTTTAAAGAACAAGTTTAGAAAATAGTTACATAATCGTAAATTAAAGAAACATTTATAACAAATTCAGATAATAATATATATACAATAATAAATATTTTGGTTTGGATTGGATTGGATGTGTTTATACTATGGGAACCGAAAATCAATCCAATCCATTTAAAATTGCAGTTTTTTATTCTCTTTCAATTTTTGGTTTTGTTTTATTTTTCGATTCAGTTATTGTGGTTTGCATTGGCTTGAATTGGGCATGAACACCCCTAAATTACATTACTCCCAAATTATTATGTTTCACTTCACACTTATGATAAATAAACCAATAATTAATAAAGATAGTTTAGTTTAATTATAATTAATGCTTCTTTCATTTATCATTTTTTTTAGATGTGTGAAATTGTCATGTGACATTTATTGTGGGACGACAAGAGTTATAATATTCATGTTAATCACACAACCATCTCTATAATTTATTCAAAATTGAGTTTTCTTGATCGATTAATCTCTAATGGAAGCTTATTAACAAATTGACATCAATCATATGGGTTATGGTTTTATACTTATTCTATATATTGTTTATACTTGAAGGTTTTTTCACCCAAATTAAGATTTTAAAAATTCCCATTTTCAATGCAAAGATCATAAATATTTTAAGACTATACTATCTCTGTCCCTTATTATAAGCCTCCAACTAAGTTTATGAGTATTAAGAAATTGTTAATATCATATCTCATTTTAGTTTGTTTAAAATTTTTTTTGTTGAAAATATGTGTTACTCTTACATATTTATTATTACAATTATTGATACCATAAGAGAGAAAAATAATTTATGTTTTTCAATGATAAATTATATAAGGATATTTCATAAAGATATCAATAATGCATGTAATTTGTTTTTCAAAAAGGATCTTATATTAAAGGACAATGAGAAAAATGGAAAACAGACTTACAATTAGGGACATATGGAGATTAGTAGGAAAGTAAAGATAAATTATATCTTTAGATGACTAAAACACTTGGAAAAATAACAAATATAAGGGTGTGTAGTAGGTGGCAGCCACACCTTATTTTAAAAATGTGGAAATTTTTATACCTATAACAAGTTTTTAATGAAATATATTATTATTGTCAAGTATCCACTAATTTTAATTATCGATAAATAATCTCTACCATAGAAATATTGGATAAGTAATCGCATATGATTCTGTAATATATTTTCAAAACAAAATATGCAAGTTTTCATCGTCGGCTCATAATTGATGAGGTGACGTATGGAATATGTCATTTCCTTTCTTCTTTGTTTAGAACTTTGGTGGAGAAAGTTTAAGTTGGTCACTAACATAAATAAAATGTGTTTAGGCACATTCACTTGAATAAAAAATATTAAAGAAAAAAGTAAAAAAATGATGTGACTAATTTCTTTCTCTTTTAATTTTTTTCATTTGTGTACGTGTGTCCAAATATTTTAAATTTGGGGTTTGTGACCATATAAGAGTTTTTCAGTTCAGTGATGGATTAGACTCACATGAAAGTGAGAAAAACACAAGAATATGGGTTGAATTGTGTTAACTTTTTCTTCTTTTTAAACTAAGTCCAGAGTCCAGAGTCTGATAGAGTTCAGATTCTAGAGCAATGTTCATAGTATAATGCAGTGGATAAAGTAAAGGAGAGAGACGAGAAAGACACAAAGCAATTATACAAGTTCCTTCCACAATCTGGAAGTAGTCATATCCCCCTTGCACTTCCAGGAGAGTTCACTAAAATTAGAATTTGATTACAAATGCTCAAGCACACAAGCAAGATACTTCCAAATAATCAAGCACACAAGCAAGAGATTTCCTATGCTCAAACTCAAAAGCAAGAGACTTCTAAACAAACACAATTACATAGAAAAATGTTTGGTTTGAACACTTGATATACAATCAGTGGTGTTCTCAATACAAATCAAAATTAGACTCTTAAGACTCTAAAATTTCTAAGATATGAATGTTTATAAGAAATTCTAAGTGTTTGATGCACAACAATTTCAGCAGAGTTTTGACACTTTTAAAACGTTGTTGAGTCTCTCTGAATCTTCAAGTCTTCACTCCTTTATATAGAGGTGTGAAAGAGACGTTGAGAGGTTGCCAGCGCATCAAAGAGTCGTTACTAAAGCTTGATCAAATTATCAATGATTTGTTGCTTGATTTGGTTAATGTCCTAGGAGGGAATAATTTGAAATCCATTCCTTGTTTGGAGAATTAACCAGCGTAGACACAGTTGTAGCAGTACTATGTGCAGACATGATACTTGCACTTATATATATATATGAGATTGATATCTTTTTGTATTATAACTTGGTCAATGTATACTTGCACTTAATTTTTCCATCTTAAAATACTCATAGTGCTTTGGGAGACACTATGTCTCTAAAAACTAGTCTATGAAGTGTAAGATCTCTCTGACTTGTGTTTTAATCCTATTTATATAGAAGTCATAAAAGTGCATATTCATAGCAAAGTCTGCTCGTCTAGTGATCATAGGTTTCTTCAGATAGAGAGTATAGTCAGCTCATCCAAAAGGCCACTAACACCGCCTTACTTTGCTAGGTGGATTGTATCTCGTCTAGCGAATATGTTCTTGCTCCTTCCCTAAAACTCCCCACTTTACCCTTGCATCTAGCTCGCCTAAAAAATCTTCCACTCTTAAAAATCTTAACATTTGGTTCAGATTTGCTCCAAGATCGCTTTGTCTCGCCTAAATAATCTTCTAGCCTAAAAATTGTTGAAATACTCTCAGTCATCTCACCTAAAAAAATCAGCTATAATTAATAAACTGTTGAAACACTCTGAGTTGGCTCGTCCAGACAAAATCCCTCCAAAGTTTCCCAAAATTTTCCATTATATGTACCAAACTAGTCAAGAAACTCCACACACCCAATTCCCCTTTATTATATAGAAAGTAATAAGTTAATGAACTATTATATACTTTAACCTTGCCACTCCAGGTGTTTATTAAATTAAGTTTAAATAGTTAAGGATGTTAAATAAATTTATAGACAAAAATATACATGTATTAAAGTCACATAACTACATTGTTTTAGGTTGAGTTTGACAAGGTTAAATGACTAAATTATAATAGATAATCATTGAATATAAGTCCCTAGAATCATATTAGACATGTTTGATGACCAATGTTCTCACCCTTACTCCTTAATTGAGTGGTGGCGTTAAGTATAGTCGAAAAGAGTGATCAATTAGGATAGAGGAAGAATATGTTAGTGTGATTTAGACTTTATATACATATTTTTGGTTTGTTTATAAAAATGTAAGATTAAAATTTGGAATATTTCATATCATATGATTATTTTTAGCTCATATTATCCATTTTAGAAGCTGATATTAAAGAACCGTGATGTGATAGGTCAGTCTGACACGTTTCGTTCCATCTTACCAGAAAGCATAAACGTGTGTCAAATCATACCAACCATTGAGAGCGAAACAATTCGAAGTTTATGTTCTATTAATAGAATATTGTTATGATATAAAGCAAAATACATAATTATATTAGAAGCGTATGGATGAAAATTGAATAGAGAAGAAGAGAGTTTTTATATTTAAGGGTTAATTGTTAAAATCGACCTTGTAACGAATGTAAAGTCTGAAAAATGACCCGTAAAAATAACACATATTTTACCTTGTAATTTGATACTCTTCCTATTTTCACCTTCTATTTTTTCATGTGGACATAAAGTCCAGAAAAGTGGCATAAAAGTTGAATTTTTCATGAGTTTTTGCAGGCATGTTTAGGACGTTAAAATATGACTTTTTCATAAAAAAAAAAATTAAAACTTTCTGACAAGGAAAGGATTAATTTTGAATTATTGTTCATCACAATTATGAATTTCTTAAATAATTCATAATTAATTCGTTCCTCGTTTAAAAACTCCAAAAACTCTAAAGTATATGCTTACTCTGAACAAAATTGCAATTTTGCAGATTTTGGTTGAAAAATCAAAATAAATCGAGACGTCTTCAAAATGCTATGAAATTTTGGGAGATCCTTCCTATGTATTTTTATAGATGTGTTTGCAAAAAATCAACTCAATTTTGATTTCTAGGTTGAGATTTTCGTTGTTTTGTTTTATGTGTTTTTGGCGCTTTAAAAATTCATAATTAATCTTATCCTTTGATGGAAATTTTTAATTTTCAATGGAAAGTCATATTTTAACGTTCTAAACATGCCTGCAAAAAAATCATGAAACAATTCTACCTCTAGGTCCCTTTTTTGGACTAGGGAAAAATAGGAAGTCAAATAAAGAAAGAATATTAAATTACAGGTGTAGAATATAAGTTTTTATTGTTACATGGTGATTTTTTAGACCTTGCGTATATTACATAGCCAATTTGAAAAATGAACCCTGAAATTTACTCTGGTATCATTCACAATACTACACAAGTCATATTTATAGAATAGAAGACTTATAACTTACAAACATATCAAGAGTCTAACACAATGTATCATCAACATATATTAGTTAAGTGAAATAACTTGTGTTAAACCTTTACTTGTGAAAATTATAAGTGGATTCTATGAAATAGGAAAAGGATTAGGGATATGCACGTCTGCAAAATATTAATAACACATCCCATTGGATGTCCATTAATGATATGACTTACTAAAACTATACCATGAGAAAAAATGGAAGAAAATACTAGAGAAGGAAAAATAGTACATTAATGTACAAGAACTGACACGTCAAAAACTTACTATAAATACTCAATGAGACAAAATCAATGTAAATTAAAATAGAGTGCAAAGTATATTTATTTCCCCACCCTCGTACAAAATATCATATCTGAGACGACAAATATCAATATTTTGCTAATGATTTCACTTGGTGATAACTTTGCACACAAAAATTTCTTTCAACTGAACAATGCTTGCAACAGTAACTTCACATAGTATATCTTCATAATAGATTGAATGATTGATGGCAAATGATATATCATGATTCCAAAAATCAACAAAGTTCATTTGAGGTCCCAATTCTACTTAAATATCACTGTTCACATCTTTTTAAATTCTAAAATCACGTTATCCAACCTAACAATATAGTTTATCACGTCTAGTTTACCACTATTATTATCACTAGTATTTTACGTGAACCTAATTATAAATGAAGATGTTTTTTCTTCAAAATACACTATAGTAATACCAAACTTTGAATTTGAACTCAACATATTGAGGTTTTACTACATTGTAACACACCCGAGGATCTAGTTAATGATCTCACAAATTTTGCATCGACAACTTCAAAGTTCTGTTCAGGGCTATAATTGGGTTTTGTCACTTGTCCATATTTTGTTTCTATAAATGATGCTCCATTTTCAAAATCATCCCCAACTGAATAAAATTCACAAGTGTCTCCAATTCCATCACTACTTTTCCTCCATGTCACCTACACACATTGTATAATTTAATTAATCAATTAATATAACATTTTGCAATCAAAATGACACATTCATAAAAGTTTTGTATATGGATGATTGAAATAATTACCGCCTTCTTTCCAGTTGTTGGTGCTATGAAGAGGTTTGATTGACTCTTAAGGCTTGGTTCCATATTTCCACCTGTTGCATATTGCACCCATCCCATGTGCAAGTTATTCGCAACATGTGCATATCCGTGACGAATTCTGTAACGAATTCTGTATATTTTTCATCTTAACTTGAATCCTTTTTATTTTAATGTTAAGTTTATTATTAATTGTTACCTTATATATCATCAAGCATGCATTACAGCAATATGGACATCAACACCTCAACCGTCAATGGTGGTGAAACTACTAATGAGAAGGGGTCCCACAAGATTAATGTTCATGTCCCTTTGAAATGTGATCCAAACATTACCTTGAATCTTAGATGCTCTGTATCTTAAGGTGCCTGGTCTTGGATTTAAAGGGTGGTTATAAGGATTAGTAACTTTATAATGGATTAGGCCCTTGCCAATGTTGTTTCTCATTTTTCCTGCATAGCCCACCGAGCAAGTTGCAAGTTGTTGTCGATGTTTCCTCCATTCAGGATTAAATCTCCAACAATGATCAATTGCATTCATTTCAATGCCTTCTATTTTATATTGTTTGGTAGAACTAACCTCTATAGTTAAAAATTTGACCATAACAACAAGTAAAATAAAGCGCCAAAAGACATAGTTGATTTCTTGATGACAAACCATGGTTCAATATACTAGTTTTTTATTTAATTATAACTCCTATCAAATTATTGAGAAGAGAGGGATAGTAAGGAGGATGAGGTTTACACAGTTTTTATATATGATAACTTGAAGAAGTTCAAATATAGGTTCAAGTTGTTAGTGATTGCTCGTGGTTTAGAAGTTTGTTCAAGTTGTTGTTTCAAACTTTGGGTAAGAGACTCACTTGTTTAACAAGGAAACTAAGAATAGAGAGAACATAAGATGAGTTAGTTTTATATCCTTAGCATAGATTGTGAAAATTTAACAATAAGCTAAATTTGGACAATAACTAGAAAAATGAATAAACAGAAAGCTACAAATATAAAAAATATGTTTAAGCAAACAAACATTGTCTATCAATCCTATTGTTATTGCATTTCTCAATAAATGTATGTTAGATTTGTTTACGATGGTTGACAGAGATGATTTTTTGCAGTTTAAAACTTATTGATTTTCAATCTGGTAATTATATATTACCGGATCTTGTATTTTTTTTAACATTAGTTTGTTAATTAAATATGTATATCTCTACTATATCATATTTTAATTTTTTTAAAGTTTAATTGTAATTTCAATGTCTCTGAGTTTAATTTTTATATTTTAACTAAGAAAAGGTTCAAGTCCAAAAAAAAAAAAACTAAAAAGAAAAGCTAAACATGAAATGAAAACATCCTAAACATTAACAATGGTATAACCAAAAGAGCAGAATGCTTGATAAGAGGATTTGAGTTATTCTCATGCAATAGTAAGTATGTCGGTTTTACAAAAAATAAATGCTTGTTTTACAAAACATAAATACTTAATCAACATTATGAAATAAGATTGTATATAATCATCTAGAATGATGGATGAGTTGACAAGTTCATCAAAACATAACAACTAATAAAGTGATAAGTTATCGTCTCCACATGGATTGTCGTTCAACAAAGCAATTTACTAAACTTGTTTGAATTAAAACAATAATAGGGTTTATGGGTTTGGAAGTTTGAATTGATTGCACATTAAGAGTAGTTATAAACTGCATAAAATAAAAAAAGGTTGTTTCAGTTATTTAATGGCGATTAGGATTCTTCGAATCTCCTCTATCTTCTTTGTTGGATTAGACCTAAGGATCTTTAAAAAATTAAATATTCTTACTCATAGGTAATTATTCCCGTAAATTTGAGGTTGTTAATCTCTTAACCTAAGATTAGTTCAATAGACTAGGTTTTTCAGACCCAGGATTGAAAAACATTATAATGTCCGAAACATAGTAAATATAGATCATCAATGAATAAAGAAATTTCATTAAGGTACGTGAACACCTTCTTTATAACTTTACAAGGGTCCATACCTGGACGACTATCCTAAGATTCCAACAACAAATGCAACTTTCGGCCTTCTACATAATTGAGCATACATATGACTTCTAACAACATAAGCATATGTAATGTTCATCATTTTTTCCCGATCCAAATATTTTTTAGGGAATGTTCAAATTAAACCTATCACACTTCAATATGGGAGAATCACTTAGTCAACAATATTTCATTCGAAACCTCTCTAAAACCTTATTTATATAGGTTTCTTATGATACACCTAAAATTCCTGAAAGTTTATCTCGATGGACCTTAAGGAGAATGACATAAGATGTCTCACACATATCCTTCGTAACAAAGTTTTTAGAGAGGAATTATTCCGCCTCATGTAGAAAACCCTTATCATTGGTTGCCAGTAGTATATCATTCACATACAAATAAGGAAACAAATTTTACTCCGACTAACTTTAATATGCATTGATCCATTGGGATTTTCAACAAACCCAAATGAAGAAATTGTTTCATGAAATTTAAGATATAATTGACGAGATGCTCGTTTTAAACAATATATGAATTTCTTAAGCTTGAAAACTAAGTGTTCACCATCATTAGAGACGAAACCTTCAAGCAAGTGTATTAAAATATCGTCAAGTAGAAAAAATAATATATTTTGTATCACATAAATTGTGAAATTCCTACTTAAGTGCTACAATTATGATCAGGATGAGTACTTGGGAAATTGCACTTGGCAATGATTGGATTACACTGGCGTAGTAAAAAATGATTAAAATAATATTAGGCCATGTTTGATTTCCTTCTCTTTTTCTACTTGATAACTGGGTCCATAGTCTACAATTGATTTACTTAGTTTCATGACGTTCTAACAAAAACAGTGAAACCCAATGTCTTGGTACTTAAGCCACTTCTTTGGTCACAACCCCCAAGTGTCTTAGGTGAGTCCGTAACCATCAAAGGTTTGAGTGCATGTTAAAACTATTATCACAAAGGCGGTAATAGAATATGTCTAAAGCTATTACATAATGAAAGGATAAAATTAGGCCAAACCCCAAAGCTAGGGTTAGTAGTCATTAAGAGCCAGATTAATTTATGAATATTCGTAAAGGCATAAAAACATTAATAACAATTATTAACTGAATGAAACTTAGCTGATCAATTGTATTTAAAGGTAACTCAACATACATGGTTCAAGTAGTTACAAAGAAGGTCATCTACATGACCTAACCCAAGAAACAAGCTACTCATGATAATTAACATTAAGGATCACCGTATGATAAATCCTTGCATTTAGGATGTTTCCTGTCACTCGTAGCCTTCTGAAATCATGGTTTCGATGTATTTTGATCCTCAGAGAGTGATTTCCAATGAGGCAGGACTTTTATATTTATAGGTGGGCATTCCTAAACTTTCTGGAACACTTTGTACACGACATGAACAAACTTGTGAACATGACACGTGAGGCAACACATGACACTCCGGAATCTTCCAACCTTCGCGACACGTAGCTTATTGCATGCATCGTGCATCTACCTGTAGCTGACCACTTTTCAATTCTTCTTACCTGCGCTACACGCAACTAATAACACGTGTCACATATGTATCTATAGTTGAACCTTTTGCTTTTTTTCATCTCTCGTCCCATTTCTCCTTGCCGAAATATCCATGGTGACTTTACCCCAAGAAATCACTTGATAATGCGCAACTAATAACACGTATCACATATGTATCTATAGTTGAACCTTTTGCTTTTCTTCATCTCTCGTCCCATTTCTCCTCGCCGAAATATCCATGGTGACTTTACCCCAAGAAATCACTTGATAATTCTTGTGAAAACTAAAAATCCACTTGGGTTAGTCTGGTGGTATTGACGTGGGACCTGGGAGTGTGTTCCTCCTCAAAGTCTCAGGTTCAATTCTCCTCAGTGTCAATTTAGCTTTTTCAAAAAAAAAAAAATTGTAAAAACTATAGCACGACCACATAGTATTCTAACTTGCGTGATTTGACATGCTCACCCATTACTCTTCCATTCTCATCCATAGATTTATATACAAAAACTCAACTAAAACATATTTAAACTTGCTAAAATGACTCCAAATTAAGGGCGAGAATATGTCACGCCGGCCTACAAGGGCCTTCTACCTGGTCTGTTTATTATAATGATTATGATTAGGCTTTTAAAATGCCTATTTAAGTAAATAAGTTAGATTTAGGCTATCAATAAATCATACAAAGCCTAATAGGTTGACCTATGTTTGCATATCTATTAAACAATGACGAGTACTTATGACACAGTTTATCAAACAATTGAAGAAAAGTAGTTTTTTTCTTCTTCTTGAGTTTATCATTTCATTAGCTCTAAATTCATTACTATTTGTGATTATAGACTTTTAAATAGCAATTCGTACTATTGAAACTTGTAGGCCTTACAATGAAATGGGTTACTAAATGGGATTTAAGGCATGTTTAGCCTATTTAAAAGTAGGTAAATGGACTATTTAATGAGCTCAACGTCAAATAGGTATGTGAATAGGCTTTCAGGGCATGACAGACTTTTAAATAGGTCATGTCATGCAAAACATAGGGTCATAGGCTAAACTCTGGCCTACATATTTTTTGTAGGACAAGCTCCGACCTTTCAAAGTTTGGCCTGACTTTTCTCCACCCCTACTCCTACTTAATGTTAAAAATACTATATGGCAGACTGTCATCACAACTCCTCACTTTAATTGTTGCTTGTGCTCAAGCCATATACTTGCAAAATAAAACTCGTCGGTAAAATAACAAATCTCATTAAATGATTAAAATACCTAAAGTATTTTACCTCATCCAGCAATGGAACCACTGCCATCTATGGCATTCTTTTGCTCAAAAGACTTTGATTCTTCAGACTTTGATCCAGTAGGTCCAAAAGAATTACCGCATAGATACTAGCTAAAACACAACCTTATTCTACCTAATTGTTCTACTTACTCAATTAAACAAGATGATAATTCGGTCGACATGCACATGCCACTTAACCATACAACTTGAAGACATTCTAAACCCGTATTAAAGTTAATACTACTCAATTAAGCTGGATGATCATTCGGTCGACAACTCGACATGCACATGGCATTTAACCATATAACTTGAAGACATTCAAAACACAAATTAAAGTTAATACAAAAGAGACACTTTTGAGAGACTTTATAAGTTATAACTTGACTTAGGTAAAAGGTGGATAAATTTGGGAAAATTGTTTTACAATTGGAGTTGGGTCTCAACTAGTTCCCTATCTATTGAACAAACCAACGGTTACCAAGCAATTACAGAAAAATCTGATACTTGATTTTGTTAGCACTGATATCAATCTCCTTCCCAAGACAAAGGAGCAGTACTTGTTAACTACACTCTGCCAGATAGGTATTGGCATAAAATTCTCGGTGGATGCTTGCGTTTGATCTACAAGCATTTGTAATAAAAGAAAATATTCTCCTGATCATACTTCAAATAATTTATTTAGATCATAATATTTCATCATAAACCATAATAGTTACATGTTCACAATTCCAAACATGCGGACTCATAATCATCCTTTCCAAAAGTGATATTTTCTACCTATTTTACTACTACGAACCATAAACATGTAGTATACCTCAAAACAAAATCACCTATGCGGATTTCTCCAACTAACAACTGGACCGTCAATCAAAATTATTCACTCAGGTGCAAGGAGGCATAGTGAGTAACATGCTTTCAAACATTCACAAACAAGTTCGAAATTTCTTACTCACTCAACTGAGCAATATTTCCTAGAGCACACCACCGTATATACAAGAAACACATAGCAATTTAGTTAGTCAACATCAATATGCACATACAATCACAACCGAATCTTGGCTAGCGCTTAACTTACACATGACCCACACAGCCTAATTAGAAGTGACGGATCTCCAGAAATTTTAATCGGTGGGGACAAAATTTTATACCATCATTTTTTTTTATATATAAAAAAACATATCAGCGTATGAGTGATAAAAATAATAACATAATTATTACCAAACAATAATTTAGACTAAGAAAGTTATAATATTTTATACCTTAAAACTTAAAGACATCTAAATATTTATAAATTATAATTCTCTGTGTATTTATATTTTTAATTATTATATTTTTTTTTCCATTTTCAACACTTTTTTTGAACAAGCCAAAATGGAATATATATATATATATATATATATATATATATATATATATATATATATATATATATTAACACTAGTGGTTCATCCCGTACAAGGTGTGCAAAAGAGAACCACCATAAAAGAGTACAAGGTCAGATCATAGGTGCATCAAGAGCAAACACCAAAATAAAAAGTACCGAACAAGACTACAACCTGACACCTATACAAAGCAAAGGGTGCAGCCACCAATCATGATAACTAAAAACAAAGGTTTGCATATTTTCTTTTAGCCATTGGAAAGATAGTAGTTTAACCTTGTCGGCTAAGGTCTGATAATCTGTAATCTTCTGATAAAAACCTTTGCTATTCCGTTCCTTCCAAATAACCCAGACATAAGCCATCCAGATTAGCTGACGGAAAGAATAAGACGAACGCGGTAGCCCTGCTAGATGACCAAAGTGAGTGAAATGATCCCGGCAGCTACCAGAAGCAACAAAAGAGAGGCGTAGCCACTGCAACACCGCGAACTAGACGCTGCTGAAAGTGTCGCAACGAAAGAGAAGGTGATCCGCGGTCTCCCGTGCACCACACCCTCCCACGTAAGTATTGTCTTCCGCGATGAGTATGTGCCGCCAGACTAAGTTATCTTTGGTAGGCAGCCGATTGCGAAGAAGTCTCCAAAGGAATAAAGAAACCTTAAGAGGAACTTGCTTATGCCAGACATCATCAAGCAATCCCCTATCGGGAGGTGCATCCGCTGACGTTAGATAGTGATAAGTGCCCTTAACGGTGTAACTGTTAATGGTATCCAGTAACCACCTCCACCTGTCAAGAGTATTATCCTGCAAAACAATATCCTGCAGCAAAATAGTACATTCTGAAACACTCTCCTTCTCCCAAGCGAGTAGTCGCCTTCTCCACACGCAAGCACTTCCCCTTTCCTCCCATCCCTTCCTCGCCATCTCCTCCACTGTCACCCACCTATCCACCGTCAAGTCAAAAAGGCGAGGAAATTTGACCCGTAAAGGCACTCCACTTTATCAAATAATTATTGAAGAGTTTATCTCCCATATCATTGTATATATGATTTTTCTCAGATAATATTTTAAATATTTTTCATGTAGGGCCTATTTAATTTTTAATAAACAGAAATAAAATTACCGGATACTTTACCACAAAATAATTAAGTGAGTGGGGGTACTTGCCCCCGATCTCATACACATAGATATGTGCTGCTAATTAGAACCGGATAATGCATTTGATTTATTTTTATTATTTTTGTTATATTTCATTCTCGATGTAATACAAAGTAGTAATAGTAATTTCAACATATAATAGACAACAAACGTATTGATTTTTTTTTTTCGTAAAAAAGAAGAAGAAAAAAAATGAAGTTGACCCATTTGAATTGGTCATATACTATTGACTTGAGATTTTTGAATGTATTTCTTTTAAGGTCTTAAATTTGATTATCTCGGGTGTCAATTTCAGTTAGTTAGTTTGGTTTAAAAGAAGTAGTTGAAGTTAGTCATTTCACATATTTCTTAAAGTTATTTTATAACATATTTTTAAATAATTATATGTTTACAAGACTTGATTTTGCCATAAAAAAAGACTTAACAACGTAACTTGTTGTCTGTTTACCTTTCATTGGTGTGTAATTATATATATATATATTGAAAAAAATTATATTCTATTACTCTCTTAATAATAATCACCCTATGAGCTTAACTTAGTTGATAGGGATATTGAATTTTATATGCAGGGGTCGGGGTTTGAACCCTAGACACTCCACTTCTCCACAATTAACTTGTGTGAGCTCTAGCCATAAAAAAATAAAATAAAAATCAACGTTGGGGCATTCCTTCATCTAGAACATTCTTATACTATTTTACGAGTTCAACTAGTGACCTAATAATCGTTGCAAACATGATGTGTGGCATACATGCAAATTTTGATGAATCCACGTGCGGGGGCCAGCAACAGGACACGTGCGAATGAGCCTTGTCTTTGGTCAATTCCACGATTCTCCTTGAGGTCAAGTCAACTTCAACATGCAATAATATAATATAATATACTACTCTTACTACTAAAGTTGATAACTTATCCAATTTGAAATTCAAACCGTCACATACGACTCATGATTGGTCAAAAGACCCACCAGAAGTGCACTCATAAATTTAGCTTATATATCATTTGCTCAACTTCAACAATTTCCACTACCTACTAGATACCTAATCAAACTTCATACTAAAGAAAACATAGACTTATAACAAAAATATTATTATTTACTTCGTATTTTTCGTGTTTCTAATTAGTACAACAATTAATGGAGGGAGATCATAAATTAGTTTCAAATTCAACAAATGGAAATGGAAATTCAGATCAAATAAAGTATAGAGGAATTCGTAGGAGACCATGGGGAAAATTTGCAGCAGAAATTCGTGACCCAACAAGGAAAGGGACAAGAATATGGCTTGGAACATTTGATACTGCTGAACAAGCTGCAAGAGCTTATGATGCTGCTGCTTTTCATTTTCGTGGTCATAGAGCTATTCTCAATTTCCCTAATGAATATCAAGCTCCTAATTCATCTTCTTCATTACCTATGCCTCTTACTATGCCTCCACCATCTTCTTCTAATCCTCCTCCTCCTTCTTCCTCTTTTTCTTCTTACTCTGTTGATGATGGTTTTGATGAGCTTGAATTCTTGGATAATAAGTTGCTTCAAGAATTCCTTCAAGATGGCACACATTAGTTAACTATTGAAGATTAAGTGTCATGAAATGTATTGTTGTTCATTGAATTTCTTTTCATTAATTTATTTTGTTTTGTTTTATGTATCTCATTCTTATGATTAAAATGAGATTGGGGTATTGGAAACATTATTAATAATTGTAAGAATTTTATTGAGAGATCAATAAGAGAGATGGATATGATACTAATGGGCTTCCTTTTGCTTGGCATTAATTTGGATATGATATTTGATTTCTTATGAACACGCCCGTGCAATTTCTCACGTTTTTACACCGTCAACTCTAATGAAGCTTGGTGCATGGTTGGTGAAGTGAAAGATTTATTTTACTTCCACGTATTAGTTATATTACCTTAGAGTAAGCTCATGTAATTTGAAATATTGTCGGTACTAAATATGAACACTTATCACAATTTTGAATTTTGGCTTATCACATTATGAAAAAACTAGCACTTACTTATAGACCCAACTCTATACTACCCTTTGAAACGTTAGTTTCTAATTCAAGTTTCTCTTTGTTTTTGATTAGTGTTAATCAAGTTTGTTTAGGTTAACACTTTATTAGGGAGTTTGTTACAAGTTAGGTAGAGAACTAGCTTGAGTTTGTTATGTTTGTTTAGATACCTTACTATGCAAGCAATGTAAATAAGCCTCTTATATAAGGCATACTGTAATCACTTTTCACTACTAATGAATTCCACAAGATTACAAATAATCTACTTCTTCTTCTCTCATTATTCTCTCAATTCCAAACCCTAAATTCATTACCAAAAACCATTGCTTGCACTTGAAGCAAGCACTGCTTCAGACTGATATGAAAGCTGTTGAGATGAAGTGCTTATCTGCTACTGTGAATAAAGAAGATAGCTGGCTATGGCCCTATAGGTTTGATCACCTAAATTTCAGAAGCCTTAATCATTTGGTTTACAAAGAAATTATTTTAGGGGTGCCTAACTTGGATACACCATATAAGGTTTGTGATACTTGCTTGATAGGGAAGCAACCTAGAGATGCATTCAAATCCAATACCGCGCATAGATAAACAGAGATTCTGAATGTACTGTATTATGATGTATGTGGTCCATTAGAGGTTCCTTCATTGGGAGGAAATAAGTATTACATCAGCTTTGTGGATGCATTTAGCATCAAGATTTGGTTATATCTAATCAAAGCAAACAGTGTTGCTTTTGATATCTTTCAAAAATTCAAAGTCTAAGTAGAAAAGCAAAGTGGTAAATCTATTAAGGTTTTGAGAACCGATGGGGGTGGAGAGTATACTTGAAAAGTTTTTGAGAAGTTTTGTGAAGACAATGACATAATTCGTGAAGTAACTGCTCCATATACTCCACAACACAATGGATCAGCTGAAATTAGAAGAAATAGAACATTGCTTGACATGACCAGAAGTATGTTGAAGCTGAAGAATATGCCAAATACCTTCTGGGGAGAAGTTGTGAAGACTGCAACATACATTTTGAATAGGTGTCCAACAAAGAAACTTGATAAAGTTCAAGAAGAAATATGGATGGGAAGGAAGTAGTCTGCTAAACATGTGAGAGCTTTTGGTTCCTTGAGCAACAAGCACATTCCTGATGCTAAGAGAAAGAAGCTAGGGGAAAAGAGTGAACCTATGATATTGGTTGGATATCATGAAGCAGGTACTTATAGACTTTATCATCCTATGAATCACTCAATTATGATAAGCAGAGATGTCATAGTGTGTGAATCAAAAAGTTAAGGTTGGAACAAGAAGGAAAAGAGTTCTAATTCAATTGTTCCTGTAATATTTGTTGAAGAACAAGTATAGAAGAAGTTGATACCCAATAGGAGCCTCCCATAACAACTAATCAAAACATCAGAGTCTAAGAAAGATAAAGGTTTGTGTCTTCAAGATTAGTTGATCATGAAGTCATTCCTGATAATGAAGTAAATGATGAAGGAGATTTTGTGCATTTTGCTTTGCTAGCTGACTCTGAGCTTATCAATTATGAGATAGCATTGACCGAGAAGGTATGGAAAGATGTTATGATAGAGGAGCTAGATGCAATTAACAGAAATCATACTTGGGAACTCACAAAGTTACCAACAAATAAGAAAGCTATTGATATGAAATGGGTATTTAAACTGAAACTGAAGCCAAATGGTGAGATAAGTAAGCATAAGACAAGGTTAGTAGCAAGAGGCTTTATGCAGAAAGCTGGAATTGACTATTTTGAAGTATATGCACTTGTAGCATGACTTGAGATTGTCAGGTTAATAATAGTTATTGCTTGTGGGAAGAAATGGCCATTATACCATTTAGATGTGAAGTCAGCATTTCTAAATGGTTCATTGGATGAAGTTGTTTATGTTACACAACCTCCAAGCTTTAAAATCAAAGGGAAGGAAGATAGGGTGTACAAATTACACAAGGCTCTAAATAGATTGAAGCAAGCTTCAAGAGCCTGAAACAAGAGAATTGACAGTTTTCTTGTGCAGCAAGAATTTATAAAATGCAAAGTTGAATCTTGTGTATATGTGAAGAAAGGAAATGCTAGTAATATGATACTCATATGCTTATATGTTGATGATTTGATAGTAACTGGTAACAACTTGACTAAGATAGAAGCTTTCAAGTTCCAAATGATGAAAGACTTTGATATGACTGACCTTGGAAAGCTAACGTACTTCTTTGGAATGGAATTCACTAAAACCTCTGAAGTTTTGGTTATGCATTAAAATAAGTATGTTTCTAATACTCTTAAAAGGTTTAATATGCTAAGCTGCAATCCTACATCTACACCAGCTGAAGTAATTTTGAAGTTAGTGAAGAATGAAGAAGAGGAACTAGTTGATCCTACTTTGTTCAAGAAAATTGTAGGTTCATTAAGGTATTTGTGTAATAGCAGATCATGCATTAGTTATGCAATTAGCGTAACAAGCAAATTTATGAGTGAACCAAGAGCTCCTCACCTAATTGTAGCTAAAAGGGTGATGAGATACATCAAGGGAACTTTGGAGTATGGCATATTTTTCCCTAAATGTATAAATGAATTAACTATGGAATTGATGGCATACTCGTATGCTGATTGGTGTGGAGATAGGCAAGACAGAAAGAGTACTTCAGGCTACTTGTTTAAATTTCTGAATGCTCAAATATCATGGAGTGCTAAGAAGCAACCGACGGTAGCCTTATCAACTTGTGAGTTTGAGTGTATTGCATGGTGCTTAGCAACTTGTCAAGCAGTTTGGCTCGAAGCAACTCTGAAGGAAATGGAGATTGAGGTATGCAAGCCTATTGCTTTGTTTATAGACAACAAGTTAACTATAAACTTATCCAAAATCCCAGTTTTGAATGGAAGGAGCAAACACATTGAAGCAAAGTTCCATTTTCTTAGGGAACAGTTAAACAAAGGAGCTCTAAAAATTGTCCATTGTTCCACTGATTTGCAGCTTGCTGATATGTTCACTAAGGCTATGAAGATTGACAGGTTTAACAAGCTTAGAAGCTTGATTGACATGGTAGAATTGGAAACTTGATTTAAGGGAGGATGTTAGTTTCTAATTCAAGTTTCTCTTTGTTTTTCATTAGTGTTAATCAAGTGTTTGTTTAGGTTAACACATTATTAGGGAGTTTGTTACAAGTTAGTTAGCTTGAGTTGGTTATGTTTGTTTAGATAGCTTACTAACTAAGCAATGTAAATAAACCTCTTATATAAGGCATGTTGTAATCACTTTTCACTACTAATGAATTCCACAAGCTTATTTATTGAGTAAATAGGCAATTACCTCCCGAAATTGTAAGTTTCGTCAATTACTCCCTGAAATTAACAAAACTTCAATTACCCCCTTGAAATTGCACAACGTTAATCAATTTACCCCCTCCGTCAAATTCTTCTGTTAGTCAACATGACGTTTTGCAAATACCCCCTGAAGTTTTGCACTTATGTACAAAATGTCCCCCGAACTTAAAAATTTATATATTTTTTTCTTATACTTGACTCAAAAGATATTAAAGGCAAACAAGGAAGCTTGAGAAATGCATTTAGGATTCAAGGAAGAACTTAAAGAGTTACTTGGTGAAGGGTACTATGGTAAAGGAGGATTACCAAAAGTGTTTATTGAAAAGAAATATATTGGTGGAGTTGAGGAAATTCAGAAACTTCATGATGACAAGAAGCTTGAGAAATTGCTTGATTGTTGTGAAATGATTGGTGACATTGAAGGAGGTGATGGCGGATGTGAGGCTTGTGGTGATATAAAGTTTGTTCCTTGTTAAACATGTTATGGAAGTTGTAAAATCTACTATGAAGGTGATTATGAAGATGATAATTGTGAGGTTGGTGGGTGAGTATAGATTCCAAAGGTGTTCTCGATCATTGCAATGAAAATGGCCTAATAAGATGTTCCATGTGTTGCTTCTAGTTTCATATTTCATTTTGACATTTAACAATGAAAACGAGTTAAGTTAATTGTTAATTGTTTGCCTTTAATATCTTTTGAGTCAATGATAAGATATAAATTTTCAAGTTTGGGGAGCATTTTGCACATAAGTGCAAAACTTCAGGGGGTTATTTCCAAAACGCCATGTTGCCTAACATAAGAATTTGACGCAGGGGGTAAATTGATTATCGTTGTGCAATTTCAGGGGGGTAATTGAAGTTTTGTTAATTTCAATGGGGTAATTGACGAAACTTACAATTTCAAGGGGATAATTGCTTATTTACTCGGTATTTATTATTGAGTAAATTTTTCGTTTTTTATTGACAAACTCATGATACTTTCTGATAATTCATAAGTGAGTTTACGAGGATAAGTTAGAACATGTTGTTTGGCTTATTATAACTAGCTCAAGAGTAGTATAGAGTTTTTTTGTTTTGTTTCGCTATATATGTTTTGTTTGTAACCATTATTTTTATAAGTTATGCTATTCACATTAATGAAACCCCAACCTATTTCTTCTTCTCATATTTTGTCATCTTTACTATTAACATGATACTTAGATCTTGTTTCGTCCCTCATTGAACTAGTCATCGTTATTCCATTCTTGAGTTCCCAAAATTTTGAAAATGTGTTTGCTCAATATTTTATTTTAAGGATTGGTTCTATTTCATAATATTGGAATAGGTGCAACTACTTTTGGATAATAATTCATACAATTGGATAAAGTTTTGAGTTGCACGATGCGAGAAAATTTGGATTATTGTATAAGCTGTTTGTGTTTGTGATAAGATCTGTTTCTTTATTCTTGTTTTGGCACTTGGTTCATTTTTTGGTTTCCGTTCTTGTTTTGCAACTAGTTTGGTGTATCGTTGTATTCTTCTCGGTGCTTTCTAGGGTGTATGACCTGCATAGGTCTCTCGTTGTAACCTTGTACGAGATCATAAAAAATAGAGAAATGATAGCAACATACACTTCTCAATACACTTTCTTTGATTAGTTAAAATTCACATGGGACCCACAAAAAGTATATAGGACCCACATGATTTGGTGGGACCCATATGAATTTTAACCAATCAAAGAAAGTGTGTTGAAAAATGTGTGTTAGAAAATGTGTTGCTAACATTCCTCTAAAAAATATCATTTTTTGTAAGAGTTATACTAAGTTGTGTTATTAAGCCACATATTAATGGAATTGGTGTCAATTAAATTATTATCCCGGCCGTCGAAATGAGATTGGACCATTAAACTTTTCTTTTTAAGTTAGCCATTGGACCATTAAACTTTACTACCAAGGAACAATGTCGCATTAGTGATCATTGAAATTTTAATCATTTTTTAAACATCGATTATGAAAGTGGTCCGAATTAAAATTTAACTATGTTTTATTGCAAAGGTAGATAGAGATGCTCTCTAACAATTCTATATTTTTAAAATCTACGACATCTTTTTTCCTTTGACCAAAAAATTCATACTCCCTCCGTTCCGTTTTAAATGACCCAATTTTAAAATATGTATTATTTATATAGCATGTTTTGACTCTATTTTTTTACTAATATATAAAGACAAAATATATCATTTAAGATGTTGTTGGATTCGTCTCAACGAATATTTTTTAAATATCAAATTTTCATGATTTTTTCTAATAGATTATTAAAAATATTTAAGTTTAAAATTGTGCATTGACGTACGTGACAGAGTCTACTAGGTCATATAATAAGGGATGGAGGGAATAACATATGTGGCGGCTAACGGTATTATTGGAGATTTTAAGGTTAGACAAGTTTTTTTTTTCTTCTAGGAAAAGGTTAGACTAAGTTAAACCGGTGAGTGGAATCTTAGTATTTCTCACATCATTATCATCAATTGTTTAAAACATGTTGCTGCTGCTGCGAATTGAATTGCAAAAAAAATTATAACAACATGTGTACAATGAACGTGTCCATACAAAAACAGAGAAAAGATCACTTGAACCAGGTGCTGAGTATTAATTGTGTCAGTGTCGCAAACTTGTTCGTTTGTGTCGTTTTTTTTATCATAATAGAATATGAAAAAAAATACAGCCTGAGAATCTAGTGAAATTGGTCTTGTCTTGATGTCTTCTAGTTGGTCCTCTCTTTAGTATAATATTAATTAATATTATCTTATCGAACTTTATCGTTAATTGTTCATGAATCTTGCCCAAATATATCTATCTATTAATATTCATGGAAGGAATGTACACGTGAGCATTGGAATAATTTTGAGCAGTGAAATGCATCAACTTGCAGTTGAATAAATAAATAAATGCACCACTTGTTTAGGCTATCTCAGTCTACAGGCATTTCATTAATTCTACTTCCCCATTCGCCTGCGCATTTTGAATTAAGCCATCATATAGTTCAATGGATGCATGAATATCAAAAGTAAAGAAATGGAAGAAGATACATTCATTAACTTATTGAAGATTGATCATGTGTCACATTGTGCTTAATTTTGGCGTTTTATGGTTTGATTTCCAGAAGTATTTTAATATCTTAGGATGATTTTTTTTAAGGAAACAAATAAATTCATTTCAATAGATAAAATATGTTAAATACGTGACGGTACATCATCATAAATACAGGGGCTAGACTCGGATGGGGCTGCCTTAACTAATTCATGAGCCACTACTAAAAAAACAAAAATTAGTGAGGGATATTTAGTGAGGGAAAACATGAAATCCCTCTCTAATTCCGTCACTAAATTTTGCGACTAAGGAATTTGTGAGGAATTTCATTTTTTCCGTCACTAATTTCCCTCGCTAATTTTGCTTTTTCTAGTAGTGAGCGACCCATTTGCTTGCCTCCTATTCTATAACAATTGTCTACAGACATTAATAATACAACCAAACTCACTATGATCATCTACGCCTTTATGAAAAGAATCTACAACCTGTTGTGAATCTAATACAAAATCAACAATATCAAATAGGGGAGAAAACCAATCGGTTCTTGCAAGTACATACTCCACGACATCATCCTAGATACATGTACCAATACCCACATGATTTAGTGAAGAAGAAAAGAAAACATCTATGTTACATTTGTATCGACCTCTTGGTAGCTTCTCTCATCGAACAACCTCTTGGTGTATTGGTTCCGATAATTCACAGTTCTAGGCGTGCCACCCTCTCTTCTAATGCCTTGCGCAACCTTCCACTCATCAAGGAGAGTCGTTGTTCGAGCTAAAACCCGACAATTGTTTTCCGTCTTCTGTTGCCATAACTTAAGGTTCCTATGTTTCCAAATACTCCACAAGATTGTGGCAAAGAGAGCACTTTGACACGGATTAAGTTGAGACAAAAGGCTAAAATTCATCGCATCCATGTTATAGTTTTGCCTTAATGCCCTGTCAATCTTGTCCCATAATTTAAACTCTCGCCAAATATGCATATCACCATGGCACTCTAAAAGAATATGAATATTATCTTCATAATTACTTCCACAAAGCACGCAATCAACGGGACAATGCATGCGTCTGCTACTTAGTCGGGCTCTAGTAGGAAAGCACCCTCTACATATTATATATTAAAGGAGCATTCCATACCTTATCAAATTGGTCGATGATATCCTTCATCTTGACATGAGCTAAAGGTGCAAATGTGGGATTATCATCTGCAAGGAACATTCCATTTGCAAGCCAAGGTGCACCAAACAATAGAATATTGGTATATGTACCTATACGCCATCTTGCACCTTTTTTCACAACTTTTTTTGCGGTGAAAATGCTTTTCTACACATAGCTCTGGTTACTTCCCAATCTTGAACCTATAAAATCATTGTTAGGAAAACAACGAACTTTAAATAATCTCGTAACAAGGCTATTGGTGTTTGTTTAAAACTTCCCACCCTGTTTACCAAGCATTGCCACATTAAAGGAAGTAAGATCCTAGAATCCCATACCTCCAAAAAATTTGTGAACAAACAATCTTTCCCAAGACAACCGATGAATACCTTTTCTCATGGAAGCACCATGACCTCACTAAAAAGCATTTATAATTTTTTTATTAGGGCGGAGATATATGCTCATAATGTAAGAAGAGATAGATTGGAGTACCGATTTTATCATAACCTCTCTACCTACTTTAGATAAACATTTGTTGCTCCAACTATTAATCTTGTGCCATATCTAATCCTTGATAAAGACAAAAGTTGCTTCCTTATTGCACCCCACCATCAAAGGAGACCAATATATTTTCCTGTTCCCATAATAGCACGGACACCTAAAGTATTGGTGATGAAGTCTCTTTGCGATGCTTCCACACGATTGCCATAGTACACTTTGGACTTGGGTAAGCTAATAGCCTGCCTAGAAGCATCTTCATACGTGGCTAAGATATTTTTCATCACATAAGCTTCTCGACCTTCCGCCCTAAGAAAAAGGAAACAATCATTTGCGAATAAGAAGTGAGATATAACAGGTGCATCAGTACATATTCGTATGCCATGCAAGTCTCCTCTTCTGTCAGCTTGTCTAATGAGCGAATATATGCCTTCTGCACATAAAATGAAGAGGCAATCCCTTGCCACAATCCCTAGCTAGGTATGATCAGACCCACCATATTATTATTTATAACGATGAAGTAGTCAATCGTCTCCACACACATCAAAATCCATCACATCCATTGTTCGGAAAATCCCATTTTTACCATGACATCCTTCACGTATAGCCAATCAATTCGGTCATAAGCCTTGCTAATGTCCAGCTTTAGTGCAACATTTTTGTCTTTACTATGCCTGCTCACTTTCATATGTTGAACCACTTCAATTGCAATCATGGAATTGTCAAGAATTGATCGTCTTGGAACAAAAGCAGATTAGTTATCAGAAATGCATTTATGGAGGATATGCTTCAGTCTATTAGCCAACACTTTTGCGAGAAATTTATACAACACATTACACAGCACAATCACCCGCCAATCCTTCATCGACTTCTGCTCATCCCCTTTTGGAAGATAAATGAAAGAAGAGAGAGAGAGTAATAAATAGTTAATGTTATAATAGGAAAAGTAACATTAAGGTTGCATTGGTATTGTAAAGCGACATAAAATTTAGGACAAATATTCTTCCTTAAAGCGACATATAATTTGGGACGGAGGGAGTAATAAACTACTAGTACACATGAGCTATTTTTCTTTATTTGACTAATTAAGATACAACATGTTCATTCGTGAAGACCTCGTGAAGCCAAGTTTCGGGAGATTTAGCATTTTCCTAACGGAAATGGCATACTACATTAACCGCATGTATGCCACTCCACATGTGACACATTAGTGACATGTACGGTTGATCATTTTGCCTGAAATTTTTATTTACCATTTCAATAATAAGTGACTATTTTAAGTATGGATGTTTGCGGTGCGGTTCGATTCGGTTTTGAGGTTAAAAGCTATCTGAACTGTAAGATAAATAAATATGTATTTTGGTTTAGATCGGTTGACTTTTAAACCAATGCGGTTTGGATTGGATTGGTTGGTGCGCTTTTTTTAGACAATCATTTTTTTTTGTTTCCAACATTAAAATCAAATTAAAAAGCTAAAACACAACATATTTTCAGCCATGCTTTAAATTTCATTCAGGATTACAATTTTATTTTCATCCGACAATGTTTCCAACTAAGTAGACCAAATTTAAATGCGGACAAAAAAGTAATCATATTTTGTAAGAAATACAAAAGACTATCATTCTCTAAGAGTTCAAGTAGTACATAAATACATTTTTGAAAGAAAAAGCAAAGAAGAAACTTAACAAGAGAAAAAACATGTCATTTTATTAAATTTTCCGTTGAGTTTTTGAGTTTTTGCGGTTTGGTTTGGTTCGTAAGATCAAAACTGCAAACTGAACCAAACCAAACCATGCGGTTGAATAAAAAATTGATCCGAATACATCCGAACCAAATGCGTTTTTTTGCGGTTTCGGTTTGAATTATTCGATTTGCGGTTTTTCTATTGGATTTGTTCGATTTTGAACACCCCTAATTTTAAGGGACTATTTTGAAAATATCAAAACTTACCAACTTTTCACACTCTCTCTCTTACCCTTATTTATCTTTTTCTTACTATCTCACTCAGTATTACTCTCCTTCTCCCTATCTCTCTCTGTTACTCTCTCGATCTCTTTTTTATCTCTTTATTCTTCTTTTCTCATATTTCCTTCTCTATCTTCTTCCTCAATCTCTCTTTTGTTCATCTCTGTGCCCTTCATTCTTCTTTCTCTTCTTCCTCTCTCTCTCATTTAATTTTTTATTTTTACTTTTTATATTCTTCAGCCACAATCTCTCTCTCTCTCCCTATGGTTTCTTTTCTTCCTTGTTTTCCCTCTTAGCTTAGAATAATTTTATTTTTGTTACCTTATCTATCTTCTTCCAATGTCTCCTTTTTTCTTTCTTTCTAATAGTTCTCTATCTATCTTCCTTTCCAAAAGAGAGAGTCGAAGAAGATAGATAAAAACTATAATGGAATGTGATGCAATGTATATTAACTCATAATTTGCATTTCGTAGGCTTTATGTTATGTTGCATTGCAGGATTTGCGCACTTGAATTACGGGATGGCTGGCTTCAGCAATCGTATGTAAATACACTATGCTCGATTTTTTTTATAGATGATGACAACTACAAAAAAAAAAAAAAAACTTGTATTGGAGTATGCATGACATGACAAACATTTTGCCAAGTTTGACGAGGGAGTTGGAAAGTAATAATAATAGACACAACATTTTGCCAAAAATAGACACAAACATTAAGGGGTTCAACACTTCCTTAAGAAAAAAATTAACACATTTTGCCTACAGCAGTTCACTAGAATTAATAAAACTTATATCTCAATTATATGGTTATATCAACACTATGTATTTTCTACCAAAAATAGGGATACATGCATCAACTCTGTAATTTCTCAAAAATAACACTGTATTTTCAACATGGATTTGTATCAATTTAATTTTTTTTAATGATTTGTGTGTCAGATAAATTTCTTTCTAATTTTTGCTTGCCTAAGAAAACAATCAGCATATGAGAAAGGTTTACAAAATATACAGCCTTACATATATATATATATATATATATATATATATATATATATATATATATAACACGAGACAGATTTATCTGGAGTAACACAGCTATATACATGAACCTCTGCAGGATGAAGGACTACAAGAGCAATGGATTCCAAACGCTTTGATAGCCAGTTACTAAGGATCTCGAATAAATTGAAGTCGATGAAAACAATTTATTTGTAGTGAATCAAAGAGAAACATAGTGTATGTGTTGGGGGAAAATAGTTTTTGGTTAGGGTTCTTGTGTTGGTGACTTGGATTAGAAGAAACAGTTTTGTGATAGAGAGAATAAGGGTTTGAAAGAACTAAGAGAATTAATGAATTGTGTAAATTGCATTGTTTATTCATAGAGGGATACACTATATATATACAGAGGTGTTCCCTATTACTTGTGTATCAAGTAACAAAACAAAAGTTAACTAGCTAAAATATAGGTGAATCAGTTAATTACTTGAGAGACGAGTAACTAACCCTAACTAACAAGCAAACATGATTAAGGTTTGAATTACACACTAATACTCCTCCTTAATTCAAACTATCAAAGCAAACTACTCCAAATTTTCTTCTAAGCTTCAGAAACTAGGCCCTTTTGACATGTTTAGTGAAAATGTCAGCTACTTGATCCAATGTTGAGAAGTATTCAACTTTGAGTTTGCTTTTGTTGACTTGATCCCTCAAGTAGTGGAATCTAGTCTCAATGTGTTTGCTTTTACCATGTGCAATGGGGTTTTTAGCTAGATTTATTGCAGATTTGTTATCTATTAGAAACTTGATAGGTTGCTCAATGTTGATTATACTATCAGTTCTTCTAACACATTCTGAAACCAGTTGGCTTGACAAGTTGCAGATGACCCTGCAACATATTCAGCTTCACAGCTTGAGAGAGCCGCAATTGACTGCTTCTTAGATGACCATGAAACTAGTACTCCTTGCAGCATGAACACAAAACCTGTAGTGCTTCTTCTATCTATTTTATCCCCACGCCAGTCTGCATCTGAGTAGCCTATCATGCTAAGCTTCTCAGTTTCTTGTGCCTTAGGGAACAGAATACCATATTGTATAGTACCATTTATATATCTTAAAATCTTCTTAGCTGCTAAGAAATGGGTTTTGTGAGGGTTACTCATGAACCTGCTAACGATTCCAACTGAGTAGCTTATGTCTGGCCTGGTTTGACATAAGTATCTCAATGAACCAATAAGCATTCTGAACATAGTTGGATCCACACCTTCATCTTCTTCTGTTACTTCATTTCTAATGTTAGCATCCGCAGGAGTGATTGATGAATTGCAGTCTAACATATTGAATTTCTTCAAGATCTCAGCAGCATATTTGGTTTGATGGAGTATCAAACCCTTTGAGGCTCTGAGATATTCCATTCCTAAGAAATATGCAAGCTTACCTAAATCAGTCATTTCAAACTCAGACTTCATGACTGATTTGAATTCTTCAATGTCTTGCATGTTGCTTCCAGTTAGCATAAGGTCATCCACATAGAGACATATAATCAGTAAACTTGTCTCTTTACTTCCTTTCATATAAACTCCATGCTCAGCTAGACATTTCTTAAAACCTTGTTCAATAAAGAATTTGTCAATCCTTTTGTTCCAGGCTCTAGGTGCCTGTTTCAAACCATATAATGCTTTGTTTAGTTTAAACACTCTATTTTATTTCCCTTTGATTATGAATCTAGGAGGTTGAGTGATATACACAATTTCTTCTAATGTACCATTCAGAAATGCATATTTTACATCTAAATGATATAGAGGCCAAGCTTTACTTGTTGCTACTGTTATTACTAATCTGATAGTTTCATGTCTGGAAACTAGTGAAAACAGTTCAGTGTATTCAAAACCTTCCTTCTGCAAGAAACCTCTAGCTAGAAGTCTGGCTTTGTGCTTCACAATTTTTCCTTCAGGGTTCAATTTCAACTTAAAAACCCATTTGACATCTATGGCATTATTACCATCAGGTAGTTTAACCAAATCCCATGTCTGATTTTTCTCAATGGAGTTCAGTTCATCTAGCATTATGAATGATTACAAAGTTGCATTATGGAGTTCAGTTCATCTAGAATCAGGAACATGCTTATAGAGATTGAGCCAAAGACTTTCAAATGACTGATTGAAGGTTTCCTTCTTGACCAAATCTCTTCAGGCACCTTATCCTTCATCTTTTTAGTAGGACATTTGTTTATAATATAAGCTGCAGTGTTGACTGCTTCACCCCAAAATTCATTAGGTAGCTTCTTCTCTTTCAACATACTTCTGGCCATATCAAGCAGGCTTCTATTTCTCCTTTCAGTGAGCCCATTGTGTTGAGGAGTGTAAGGAGCTTTAACTTCATGGATAATACCCTGATTTGTGCAGTAGGTTTCAAAATCTCTAGAGGTATATTCACCACCTCCATCTGTTCTTAGAATCTTAAGCTTCATGCCAATTTGTTTCTCAGCTAACACCTTGAACTTCTTAAAATCTTCCAAAGCATCACTCTTGAGCTTTATCAAGTATAACCATAACATCCTTGAATATTCATCCACAAAGGTGATGAAATATCTATTGCCACTGTAAGTAATAACTTCTATGGTCCATAGATATCTGAATGCACTACATTCAATACATGCTTTGCTCTCATCTTCAAATCAGACTTGAAAGCTGACCTAGAATGCTTCCCTACTAAACATATGCTACATGATTTTTTCAGGGATCTTCACATTTAACTCCACAATCACCATATTCTTAGTTTTCAGTAAACATAAGCATCTATAGTTCAAGTGTCCATACCTTTTATGCCAAAGTTCAGATTCATCCTCTTTCACTAAAGCTTTATAGCACATTTCCTCCTTAATCACTATGCTGCTTTTGAAGGTTCTGTTCTTAGTAAGATTTGACTGCAATATAAGCTTCTTCATTGGATTGTACAGCTTTAAGGTATCATTCTCCATTGTTACTGAATAACCCTTCTCTATGAGTTGACTTACACTCATGAGATTACATAGTTTAGCTAAGAATGAATACCCACATCAGAGGGCATCAAGAACCCTTCAAAGAACAACAATTTCAAGATAAAATCCTACTAAAAAGAAAAATAGATACACCAAAAAGAAACAACAACAAAAAGAGGATGCTTTGGGCCATATCATTTTCTTGCATCATAAAAGCTTGAAGCCGCATATCTATAACCCAAAAGTGAGTGATCTGCATAATAGAAATTAGGCAATAATTCCAACTCAGAAAGAAAGCGACACACAACTTCCATGTTAAACAACCTCAGATCTGGAAACATATGGAACAAACACAATGTAATCAGATCTAACAAGTGGAAAAATCATAATAGATAGAACAATGGATCTAAATAAAATAGAAAGAAACACAATTAAGATTATATAGATCTATATATTAAACCTTAAAGAGGTCACACAAAGCGATAAAGTCAGATCTGGATATCAGAGGGTCAGATCCAGGTGACGGGGGGGGGGGTTGGTCGGTGGAAAGGAAGTGGGTGGTGGCTCACCACCGCTATTGATTGTAGGAACCGCAATAAACAAAGAACACAATAGTTGAATGTTTCTAATGGCAGAAAGTTCAAAGAGGGAAGGGGGAGACGAGAATGAACGGACGAAAAAATGGTGTCTACTACACCGAAGA